>Ga0256404_1001638_pt1 | contig 53095 bp, 59 predicted proteins | sample RumenRJG_01DNA_FD_185990 | JGI IMG/M metagenome (GOLD analysis project Ga0256404, IMG submission 185990) | Bovine rumen microbial communities from Lethbridge, Alberta, Canada - RJG_01 | ecosystem: Host-associated > Mammals > Digestive system > Stomach > Rumen | place: Canada: Alberta | collected...
TTCATGGTACGTACCTCGTTATTCAAATTTTACTAACTTTGAGCTGGTCAGTAATAGATTTGAATTTACATGAGGTACGTTTTTTAGTCAACCCCTGCGCTCATTTATTAGTATACAGGAAGCTTTCCTAATCGTTATCTTGCTAGTTTTGATTGTACGCCAGTCAGGGAAAAGAAGCCAATGCTTATCTTGCAGGCACACGCATGCTTTGCAGGCATTACGCGCAACAGCCAGGTTTACTTCCTTGTTTATTGAAGGAGCAGTTTTCCTTCATCATTCATGGAAAAAAACAGCTGGGCACGTCCCTTCACACATACCGCACCCCACACACAGATCTTGGTCAACAGCAGCTTTCATATTGCTCTCCTCCCATGTTCCGCTTCAGCGGATTTTCTGATATCCATAAACGGCCAGATCGCCGAGCTCTTCCTCGATCCGGAGAAGTTGGTTATACTTCGCCATCCGATCGGAGCGGCTGGCGGAACCGGTCTTGATCTGTCCTGCATTCGTCGCAACAGCAATATCCGCGATGGTCGTATCTTCCGTCTCGCCGGAGCGATGGCTCGTCACGGTGGCATACCCATGACGGTGCGCCATTTCGATGGCATCCAGCGTCTCCGTCAGCGTACCGATCTGGTTGACTTTGACGAGGATGGCGTTGGCGCAGCCCAGCTCGATGCCTTTTTTCAGGTAGTCCACGTTCGTCACGAAGAGGTCGTCGCCGACCAGCTGGCAGCGGGAACCGAGGCGCTCCGTCAGGAGTTTCCAGCCATCCCAGTCGCTCTCCGCCATCCCGTCCTCGATGGAGTCGATGGGATATTTATCAACGAGCTCCGCGAGGTAGTCAGCCTGTTCTGCCGATGTGAGCTTTTTGCCCCTGGCGCCCTCTTTCCACGTATAGTCGTAGAGGCCGGTGGCCTGGTCATAGAACTCGCTGGACGCGCAGTCCATGGCAAGCCGCACATCCCTGCCAGGCTGGTAGCCGGCCGTCTCGATGGCTTTCAGGATGGTCTCGATGGCATCCTCCGTCCCATCCAGGGCCGGAGCGAAACCGCCCTCGTCCCCCACGGCCGTGGAGAGGCCGCGCGCTTTCAGGACCTGCTGCAGCGCATGGAACACCTCGACGCCCATGCGGATGCCCTCATGGAAGGACGACGCGCCGACCGGACGGATCATGAACTCCTGGAAGCAGATGGGTGCGTCCGAATGCGCCCCCGCATTGATGATATTCATCATCGGAACGGGGAGCGTATACGTGTTCGTCCCGCCGAGGTAACGGTACAGGGGGAGGTGCAGCGCATTTGCGGCTGCCTTGGCAACGGCCAGGGACACGCCGAGGATGGCATTCGCGCCGAGGTTTGACTTCGTTTTCGTTCCATCGAGCGACAGCATTTTCTTGTCGATGCCGCGCTGGTCAAAGACGCTCCAGCCTTTGAGCGCCGGCGCAATGACCGTGTTGACATTTGCGACCGCTTTGCGGACGCCTTTTCCGCCATAACGAGATTTGTCTCCATCGCGCAGCTCCAACGCTTCGTTCTCGCCGGTCGAAGCCCCGGAGGGGACGGACGCTCTGCCGAACGAACCGTCTTCGAGCGTCACATCAACTTCCACTGTCGGATTGCCTCGCGAATCCAAGATTTCACGAGCATGAATCGTTGCAATTCCAAGTGTTTTCATTGGAAGGTCTCCTTTCATCTTCAGTTGTCCAAAACCAGCAGCAATGCCATCTTGAATTTCCCGTCGGCCTTCACGCTGTGCAGGCCGCCCTTCGCGAAGCGGAACTGCTCCCCGGCGGAAATCGGATGTTCTTTTCCTTCGTAGCCGATGACCGCCTTGCCATCCAGTGCAAAGACGATAGCATCTCCGGGCGCCGAATGCTCCGAGAGCCCCGTCCCTTCATCGAATGCCATGACGACGAATTTCATGGACGGCTGATTCACAAGATCCATATTCACGATTTTTCCTTTCTGGTACGGGATCAGGTCTTTCAACTGGAAAACATTTCCTTTTTTGATGACTGGGGTCATGGTGGAATCCTCCTTAAGTACAATCTCCAGATACACGCTGTCTTCTTTCGCTGCCACGCCGATGTCTTTCCCGGCGGGCTTCGCTACGGCTTCTCCTGCGGAAAGCTTCACCGTCTCCCCAGCAGGAGCGCCCATGTCCAAGACCAAGCTCCCGCTCAGCTGGACTTGCAGGATCGGGATGGGGTAGCTCTCCGCGCTGATGTCGGTGCCCTCCGCGAGCGAAAACACCGTCACGCCGCGCATCAGTTGGCCGGAAATCGTGCAACCTGGCACGACCGGATTCTCCTCGGCGATGGAAAACACCTGATGTTCTTTCTTCATGGCCTTTTGCCTCCCTTCAATTTCTGGCTTCAGTATATCCAAAGGCAAGAAAAAAATCCGTATCCACAGATACAGATTTCAAAAGTTTTTCGTGTATAATAAAGATACAATACGATCGATAAGGAAGGGATTTGCATGGACGACGTGTTTCTGAAAAATTGCACGCTCTTCGCCGGGCTGAATGCAAAAGAGCTGCGGGACGATCTTTCCATCGTACCGCAGCACATCCAATGTTATGAAAAAGACGAAATCATCTTCCATTTTATGGAACAAGCAGAAACCATTGGCATTATCCTGAAAGGGGAAGTCGATTCCGTCAAACCATTTCCCAATGGCAAAGAAGTCAACGTCACGGCGCGCCATCCGGGCGACCTCATCGGGCCCGCCGCCGTGTTCTCCGTCCGGCACCAGTACCCTTGCGACCTACGGGCAAGGAAGCCGACGACCCTCATGATGCTGCACAAAGAAGACATCCTGCGCCTCATGCAAAAAGATTTGCGCATCCTCGAAAATTTCACGCGGGAGCTGGCCACCGCCACGTATCTCTTGCAAGAGCGCTTGGAACTGCTTTCTTATAGCGGCATCGCCCAGAAAATCGCGCATTACCTCCTGATGCAGTCGCGAAAAAAAGGAACCGCGCGCATCCGCATCCCGGAATCCATTTCTCATTGGGCTGCCCTGATGAACGTCTCCCGCCCCTCGCTGCATCGGGAGCTGCATTCCATGGAAATGAAAGGGATCGTCGCCTACCAGGCGCCGTTCATTTCCATCCTGGATGCCGAAGCGCTCGAGAGGGTGCTTCAAAAATAAACGATTTGGGCAAGTTCGGTTCATGGGATAAACGAAGAGAGCAGTTATTTACGTCATCACGGACACGGAAGCGCCTATGCTTCTATATACAATAATCCCGGGACAGCACTCTACGATGGATGCTGCCCCAGGATTGTTTGTTTCGTTGCAATCTGACTGTTATTTTTGTCCATTGCCAGCTTGTCCGGTAGATGTCATCGCCACGTTTCCCGCGATGCGCATCCAAAAAAAACATATAGCAATGCTGGCAACGATTTCATTTGCGTGCCCGAAGACTTCAATGGGCTGCTTTTTCATATGATGCGTCCTTTTGCGAATTCAGATGGTCTGGCGGCAGAACTCTGGCGTGAAGACCAGCACGCGGTTGCAGAAACTGCATTTGTCGTGCTTGGCATCGAACAAGGGGCCTTCTTTCAAGAATTCGGCTTTCCCGCGCAGCAGGAATCCTGTTCCCATGCCCATCTTGCCCTGCACCTCGTGGCTCCCGATGGTGACCTCGAGCTGCGGGTTGGACTTTGCGTTTTCTTCTGTCTTGCGGAATCCGAAGCAGGGGATAAGGATCTTTTCATCCTCGGTCAGAATCAGATACTTGTTCCAGGTGTTGGCGACATGTGCCTGTCCGTCTTTGGAACATGACGCAACCGCTACAATGCCATCGTGGGCGACACAGGCGCGAAATACTTCATTGAACAACATAATAATCACCTCTTACGTGGTATGATACCATAATGCCAGAAAGGAGGCAGTGATAGATGTTTCACACATCTTTTCAGCCATTTCGGTAGTCATTTTCTAGGGAGCAGTTTTCCTGTGTGCCAGTCTGCTTGAGCCGTTTATGACGCCGGTGGCACAGTCAGGAAGATGTCTTTTGCGCAGAAAGAAATGCTGCAATTTGCCGGACGGCGTGCCACTTGCGTGGGCTGGTCGTCGTCAAGACGAGCACGGGCTTCCTGACGGGCCACGAGCTCAAGGGCGCCGCGCCGGAAGTCATCCAGATCCTCATGGACGAAGTCGGTGATCAGTGCAAGGTAAAGGGCAGCGGCTGCATCCGCTCCCGCGAGCACTTCCTCAAGCTCATCGACATGGGCATCGACCGCATGGGCGTCGGCTACAAATCCGTGCCGGCCGTTTTGGATCTCAAGAAATAATCCCAACGAGATCATTTTTCATCATGCCAACGGGGCTGTTGCATTCTGTATGGCTTTTTACAGATCTTTCGGCATCCGCTCCCCCGCATCGAGCATCGTGAGCGCGCCCTCCGGCCGGATGGTGCGAGCGATAGCTTGCATTTCCGCCGGTGTTTCTTTCATGCCGCGCCGGAACCAGAGCAGGAGATTGTTGTAGATACCGCCGATGATGTACGAGACCGCGTACTGCTGCCGAACCGAGGCCGCTCGCTGGTAGGATTCGAAATGAAAGCGCTTCGTGATCAAGGGCAGCAGCAGCCATGCATACCCCGCGCGATCGATCAGCAGGAGGTTCTCGCGATACGCATAAAATGTCTCAAAGATCCGCAGGAGATACGTGTCAAATCCCGGGTCGCCTTCCGCATGATACCGGTCGATGAACTCCTGCAAGATCCGGTCGAGATAGCGCTCCAGGATGCTTTCTTTTGAATGGAAATGCCGGTAGTAGGTCGTCCGATCGACGCCGGCTTTTTTCGTGAGCTCCGCAATCGTGATGTCCTCGTAGGGGTGCTCGCGCATCAGGAGCAGCAGCGCCTCCGTGATGTAGTCCATCATGGTGTCCGAGGTTTCATTTTTCCGCCGCATGGGATTCCGTCCTTTCCTGCAATCAAAAAGCAACAAAACAGGGGGGAATGTTGCAGAAAGGGCTTTGCCCCTTGAAAACAACATTTGTTGCTATTATGATAGAAGCAGATGAAAAAACGGGAACGGCTGAAGAATGAACTCTTGCAGCTGTCCCCTTCCTTTGCGGCAGTCGGGCATGGATTCTGCCTGGAGTTTCGCTGAATATAAAACAAGGATTTTCAAGAAGCTCGTTTTGGGTAAACAGATCGGTGGCAGCACTTATTTTTGTGCTGTCACCGGCCTGTTGGGGGAAGGTGTGGTATACTGGTGATGATCTTCATAGGGAAGGAATGAGATTATGCCGGGGAGTGGAGTTATCGTCAATGTCGTTGGCATTGTCATTGGCGGGGTATTGGGCCTGGGCGCAGGCGGGCTGATTAGCGAGCGGTTTCAGAAGACGCTGATGATGGCCTGTGCGCTGGCCGTATTGTTTCTGGGGCTGGGCGGTACGGTTTCACAAATGCTCAGGTTGGCACCGGATGGTACGATGCAGTTCATCGGGGCCAACATGATGGTAGGCAGTCTGATTTTAGGCGGCCTGCTGGGCGAGGCTGTGAATCTGGAGGATCGTCTGGTGGCTTTCGGTGAATGGCTGAAGAAGCGTGCCGGCGGGGCGGATGACGCCCGCTTTGTCGATGCCTTTGTTGCGGCATCCCTTACGGTCTGCATCGGGGCGATGGCGGTCATAGGTCCTATCAATGATCGGCTGCTGAATGCCCCGATGGTGCTCTACATCAAGACCATTTTGGATTTTGTCATTGTCATGCTGATGACGGCGACGATGGGGCGTGGCTGTATTTTTTCGGCCATCTCGGTAGGCATTTTTGAGGGAGTAGTTTTCCTGTGCGCCGGCCTGCTGGAGCCGCTGATGACGCCGACGGCACAGTCCAATCTGGCTTACGTTGGCAATATCCTGATTTTCTGTGTGGGCGTGAACCTGTTATGGAAGCAGGGGATTCGTGTGGCTAATCTTTTACCAGCACTTGCAGTGGCCGTTGCCTGGACATGGTTGCCTTGAATCTCAAGCAATAACATTTCATCGCGGTACGAAAACGAGTAAGAAAACAAACAAGCCGGGGCCAGCAACTGAAATGGATGCTGATCCCTGCTTGTTTTGTTCCGTGCGAGATGCATAGAATTTGAAGTTATGAAAGTATGGTCATCGGTCAATTTTTCGGTGTTGCTTTATTCCACGATGGTGACGCGCTTCGTAATGTCCTCCGGTTCCTTCGGCTCGGGTTCTTTTGCGATACCGCCGAACGGCATCTGTGCGACGAGCTGGAAGCGATTGGGGATGTCTAAGAGCTTTTTGACGGCATCGTCGATGACAGGGTTGTAGTGCTGGAGGTTTGCGCCGACGCCAAGCTCGCGCAGGCCAGCCCAAATGCTGATTTGGAGCATGCCGTTTGCTTGTTGTGCCCAGATGGGGAAATTTTCGGCGTAGCGCGGGAATTGGTCTTGTAAGCTCTTGACGACATCCGTATCAATGAAATACAGTACGGTGCCGGCGCCGGCCTTGAAACCGTCAATTTTCTCGCGGGCGACTTTGCCATCAAATGCGTCATAGATGGTGTCCCAAAGTGCATCCTGCTTCGCGCCGAGTACGAGCACGACGCGCTGGCTCCGCATGTTGAATGCATCCGGCACAAGTTCCGTCGTCTTCGTGACGAGCTGTTTAATGGCGTCAACGCTGACGGGAAGTTCTTTTTTTAAACCGTAAATGGTTCTTCTTGCCTGCAAGGCTTCGCGAATACTCATGATACTTTACTCCTTTGCTGAAGTGAGATTTTCCTGTCATTCCTGACACAGCTCCTTATAGGTTTTATTCGCTGTTACGTGGGCAAAATCCTTTTCTATACAGCCTTCAGTTTATGGAGTCCCAGGCGTTTAAGGTCTATACCATCGATCATGGTGCCATCCAGTCCGCCGAAGTCAAAGACACGGAAGGGCAGGGGCATGGTGCCCTCGCGGGTCTGCTCACCAGTATGAAGCCCATGCCGACGATGGATGTCGCCCGCGCTATGGCACGTCTGGCAAAGCGTGAAGAACAAGGTACAAGCATCGTTAACGGGCAGGATATTTTACATATTTGATTCAGGAAAGCATTTTTAGTCAGGAAAAGTGTGATTTTTAACATTTTTTCTGACTTAAAAATGCTTTTCTTGACATATGCCATTTATTGCGCTATCATTTATTTATGACATATGTCGTTTATTTTTTATGAAAGGAACAACCTATGGCCAGACCTGCTAAACCGCGGCGCATCTGCATGCTGCCGCCCTGCACTTCTTTTGTGCCTGACACGGTGCGGGATGCTGCCGCGCAGCCTCCTGTCGTGCTGACGCTGGACGAATATGAGTGCCTGCGTCTTATCGATTATGAAGGGGCGGATCAGGCGACGTGTGCGGATGCGATGGAGGTGGCGCGCACGACGGTGCAGGCGGTTTACGCGAGCGCCCGCCAGAAGCTCGCACGCGCGCTCGTCTGCGGCTTGCCGCTTACCATCCAAGGTGGCAGTTACGAGACTTGTAAGGGGCCACGGCCCAATTGCTGCTGCGCTACGCGCCTGCGCCACGGTTGTCCCCGGATTTTCCAGCAGAAAAGGAGCGAAAACACCATGAAACTCGCCGTTACCTACAGCCCGGACGGGCAGATTTTCCAGCATTTTGGCAAGACTCAGGCGTTTAAGGTCTATACCATCGAGCATGGTGCCATCCAGTCCGCCGAAGTCAAAGACACAGAGGGGCAGGGGCATGGTGCCCTCGCGGGCATGCTCAAGGACTGGGGCGTTGATACGCTGCTCTGCGGTGGCATGGGCATGGGGGCACAGAATGCCCTCACCGCTGCGGGCATCGACATCTACGCAGGCTGCACCGGTGCTGCCGATGACGCCGTGCGCGCCCTGCTCGCGGGCGAGCTCACCCAGAACGATACCCCCACATGTGACCACCATCACGGCGTGAACACCTGCCACGCGTGAGTCACGGAATAAGGGGATTGGCATTTACGACCTCAAAAGCTGAAATGAACCCTTATTGCGGATGCCATCCTTTGGCCAACAGGCCGGTGGCAGCACTGATTTTTGTGCTGCCACCGGCCTGTTTTGTTTCGTGTGTTATAGGTATTATCCAGCGATGCTTTCGGAGGGATCGTTGGAATGCTGGGAAATGAACAGAATCAACTGACAAGAGGATTTTCATGCGGGCGACAGCACGATGCAAGCTCATATTAATCGGGTCATGAATCAACAAATGTGTTGTTTGGTAATCATTATTTCTGTTTGATTCATGACGCTGGAACGGATAAGATAAAGCCATCGAAGGAAATCTATCATCAGACAAAGAAAGGATGTTACTCATGTCAGTAGAACAAAACAAGAAAACAGCACGTGCTTTCTATGAGGCCATCAATGCCAAAGATTATGATGCGTGCGCCAGGATGGCGAGCAGTGATTTTGTCTATATCCCGCAGCTCGGCAGCAAATTGCAGGGGATCGACAAGTTTGTGGCGATGGAGCGAGCAAATATGGATCCGTTCGGCGATTTCAAAATGGAGGTCAAGTTCCTTGCCGGTGACGGAGATCGCGTTGCGGTTTATCTGACATTTGATGGCGTGTTGCAGGAAGGCGATACCTGGCACGGCGTCAAGGTTGGTAACAAGCATATGCAGATGGACTTCATGACATGGCTGCATTTCAATGAAGAAGGCAAGATTGATGAGAAACGCGCAAAATATGATACGTATTTCATTTTGAAGCGGATGCAGGCAAAAGGTCTTCCTGTATTGAAATGATTGATACTGCTGATGTATGATGTAGAGAAAGGATGATCCAATCATGAAAATCCAGCAGATTCGCAATGCCACGTTGAAGCTTTCCTATGGCGGCAAGGTTTTCCTGATCGACCCGTGGCTGGCTGCCAAAGGGGAAACAGGCGCATTTGCCGATTTCCCGTCTTTTACCATTGGCGCGGATGTCGATCCGGCGGTGAACGATGTGGCGATGCCGCTGGTCGATTTGCCAGAGCCGGTGGACAAGATCCTGGAGGGCGTCAATGTTTACCTGCTGACGCACCTGCACCCTGACCATTTCGATTTCAATCCCGCAACGAAGGCGCTCGGCGCGCCGCTCGATCATGCGGTACCGCTCTTTGTACAGAATGAGCAGGAAGCCATGGCGATGAAACAAGCTGGCTTTCAGGAGGTGGGCGTCCTCGAGGGCAGCGGCACGCGTTTCGGCCAGGTGACGCTCTACAAAGTGGCCGCGACGCATGGTGAGGAGAAGCCATGTGGTCCGTCCTGCGGGTTAGTGTTCCAAGCGCCGGGCGAAAAGACGCTTTATATCGCCGGTGATACGGTCTGGTATGATGGTGTGGTGCAGAATCTGAAGAAATTTCAGCCGGAAGTCATCGTGCTGAACACGTGCTGTGCATCCCTTGTGGGGTACGGTCATCTGATTATGGATGATGCGGCTGTGGAGAATGTGCACAAGATGGCACCGCAAGCGCAGATCGTTGCAAGCCACATGGATGTTGTCACGCACGCGACATTGACGCGGAAGACGCTCCGTGAGAAACTGGCGGCGCGCGGCCTGCTCGACAAAGTCCTGATTCCGGAGGACGGGGAAACGCTCACTTTCTGACTGTCAGTAAACAAAGCGAGGGCAGGCGTCGGTTTTATGAATCAGAAACAGATTACGTATTTCCTCTCTGTGTACGAGACGCGCAGCATGAAAAAAACGGCAGAACATTTCTTTGTTTCGCCCCAGGGCATCAGCCGCGTCATCAAGGATATGGAGAACGAACTCGGGACGGAACTTTTCCTGCGCTCCCGTCAGCAGGAAGGGCTTTTGCCTACGCATGCAGCAGAGATGCTGCTGCCGCATTTCCAGAACATCTTGCACGAGTATGAATTGATTGGACGACAGGATTTTCTTTCCCAACCGGGAAAGTATTTTCTGGAAGTCCTGGTGACGGGGGGAGCGTTCGGGTTCCTCGGCAAGGATTTCCTGCCGTCCTTTTTACTCAGTGTACCGTGGATCCAGCTGAATTTCTCGGAGACTGTAGATACGATGGCGGTGCACGCGCTCTTGCAAAAACGCATTGAGCTGGCATTGCTCACGGGGCCGGTGGAAACAAAGCGCTTCCGTTCGACCAGGCTTTTCCAACTGTCACATGTCTTTGTGTTGCACAAAGACCATCCGCTCGCGCAGCGGCAGGCACTCTCGCTCCACGATCTCGATCGGCAGGACATCATCCTGCGCGGGCGGGAACGTTCGTTTTACGAAATGTATCAGAACCGTCTGCTGCAGGAGGGCGTGAACGCCAATATCTTGTTGGAGACCAATATCAAAGATGCCATGCTGGAGTTCGTCGAACGCAACATGGCCATCGGGATCCTGTTTTCCGATGAGGCTCGCCAAATTAAGAATCCGGAGTTGCGCATCCTGTCCTTTGACGATCCGATGAAGAAGAGCGATGTCTACCTCGTGGAACTCAAGGATCACCCGCTGAGCAAAGCAGCGCGCGCCTTCAAGAGATTCATCCTTGATTGGTGCAAATAGAACGGATAGAAAATTCTTTTAATAAGTAGGCAAGCCGCCACTGCACGTGATGTTCCGTGCGGAGGTGGCTTGGTTCTGCAAGAAAACTACGTATGCAAGATGCGAAAGGAGAATTTCTCATGTTAGGTGATTGTGCAAATTGTAATGCTAACCGCATGTGCTACAAGAAGGGCAAGAGCTGTGTGCCCGTCGATCAGGAGGCGGTGCTCGCGCTTTATGATGAAGAGGAACGCAAGATTATGCAGGCGGCCGCATATGTCGAGGGGACGTTCTATATGCAGCATACGCGCCTGCAGGAGACGGCGGATTTTGCCAGGCGGATGGGGTACCATCGGCTCGGTCTCGGCTTTTGCATCGGTATCCGGGACGAAGCGGCACTGATGGCAAAATATTTCACCAACGAGGGCTTTGAGGTTGTCTCCGTGTGCTGCAAGAATTGCGGCATCAACAAGGATGACCTGGGCCTCACGCGTGTGCGCCCCGAAAAGCCGTTTGAAACGATGTGTAACCCGAAGGGGCAGGCAAAGTTCCTGAACGAGCAGCACGTCGATCTCGTCATCTCCGCCGGCCTCTGCGTCGGTCATGATGCGCTTTTTGCATGCGCCTGCGAAGCACCGGTCACGACGTTCGCCGTCAAAGACCGCGTCCTCGGCAATAATCCGATGGCAGCCGTCTATGCCGGCTACTGGCGGCGGAAGCTCGGTTTGGGTGAGTGAGCGGCTGGCAGCCGGAAGTTTTGTGCATGATTTGATTGCTTTTGGTGAAATTTTTGGGATGGCTGTGCTATAATGTAGGCGAGTTATGTAATATTTTTGGTTTGGATGCTGTGCCCAAAAGGGGAAACAGCATCCAGGGGAGGACAAGCATATGGCATCTCTGACGCTGGAGCAGGCAAAGGCAATTTTGAAGAAACATACGACGGAGGTGCATCTGTTCACCCATGCGGCGGCGGTCAGCGCGGCGATGGGCGCGATGGCGGAGCATTTCGGCGAGGATAAGGAATACTGGGAGGCTGTCGGCTATCTGCATGATGTGGATTACGAAAAGTATCCCGAGGAGCATTGCCAGCATGTGCGGGAAATGCTTGAGCCGGAGGGCGTCGATGAGGCAACGATTGAGACGATTATTTCGCATGGCTGGGGGCTCTGCGTGAAGGAGCCGAAACCGGAGACGAATATCGCGAAGAGCCTCTTTACGGTGGACGAGCTCACGGGCATCGTGCAGGCCTATGGCCTCATGCGTCCGGAGGGGCTCGATGGCATGGCGGTGAAGTCCCTGAAAAAGAAATTCAAGGACAAGAAATTTGCCGCGAAGTGCGACCGCGAGGTGATCAAGCAGGGTTGCGACATGCTCGGCATGGAACTGACGGATGTCATGGCTTGCTGCATTCAGGGTATGCAGGCACATAAGGCAGAACTTGGCTTTTGATCGCTTGGCCAGGGCTGACTCGATGAAGCCGTGTTTTTCTGGGATGGTATCGTTATAAAAAAGTGTTGACAGGATACAGAATATCTGTTAATATATTACCTGTCGCCGGACGGAACGATCCTGTATCGTTCTTCTTGAGAAAAGCGTTGGAGTGGTACTCAAGAGGCTGAAGAGGACGGTTTGCTAAATCGTTAGGCTGGGTAACCGGTGCGGAGGTTCGAATCCTCTCCACTCCGCCACTTGAAATTTAGGCTGTGCTGTGAGCACAGCTTTTTTGTTTCTTTCTGTTATTATCTTGTTTGCGCTGAATTTACATTTGGCATTGACACCGTTTTCAGGTCGTGATATCCTTATCCCTGTTGTATTTCTTGTATAAGCCCGCTGATACGGTGCGGGCGTTTCTACAGGCAGCCGTAAACTGTCACAGTCTACAAGAACAGAAGGTATGAGGATTGCCTTCTCTTTCTTGTGCTGTACGTGGTGCGGAGAAAGAGGAGGTCTTTTTTTATTTATGAATGCACAAACGGAACAGCAGGGCTTTATCCAGCGCTTCTTTAAGCTGGAGGAAAAGCATACGACGGTGAAGACGGAGCTTATCGCGGGCTTTACGACCTTCATCGCCCTTGCTTACATCATGTTTGTCAATCCGAATATCCTGGCCGAGGCCGGGATCCCGAAGGAGGCAGCCATCGCCTCGACCATCTGGATTGCCGCCATCGCGACCATGGCCATGGGCGTCGTGGCGAACTATCCGGTCGCGCTTGCACCGGGCATGGGCCTCAACGCCTTCTTTGCCTATTATGTGGTCGGCGTGCTGCACCTGCACTGGACGGTCGCGCTGGGCGCGGTGTTCTTCTCAGGTATCTTCTTCCTGATTCTGACCGTCGGCGGTATCCGCCAGGCCATCATCAATTCGGTGCCGAAGAACCTCAAGATTGCCATCGGCGTCGGCATCGGCATGTTCATCGCCTTCATCGGCCTCAAGGGCACGGGACTCATCATCCCCGATAAGGCGACGTTCGTGGCGCTGGGGCATGTGACGCAGCCGACGACGATGCTCTCGCTCTTTGGCCTGTTGCTCACGGCCGCGCTCATGGCGCGCAAGGTACAGGGCGCTATCCTCATCGGCATCATCGCGACGACGTTGCTCTCGATGTGCCTCGGCTACTCGCCAATTCCCCACGGCATCGGCGATATCGTCTCGGCTTCGGTGCCGAGCATGAGCCTCACCTTTGGCCAGCTCGATATCGCGGGTGCCTGGAACTACGGTATTGTCTCCATCATCTTCACCTTTACGGTCGTGGAGCTCTTCGATAACATGGGTACGCTGATCGGCCTCACGTCCAAGGCAAACCTCGTCAAGCCGGACGGCACCATCGAGAACCTCGACCGTGCGCTTACGACGGATGCCTGTGGTACGGTACTCTCGGCTATTTTCGGTACGTCCACGGTCACGTCCTACATCGAGAGTGCGGCCGGTATCGCGGCGGGTGGCAAGACGGGTCTCACGGCGGTGACGGTTTCGCTCTGCTTCTTCATCTCGCTGCTCTTCGCGCCGGTTATCGGCCTCGTGCCGGGCTTTGCGACGGCGCCGGCCCTCGTGCTGGTCGGTGCGCTCATGATGAGCGACGTGGGCCGCATTAATTTCAGCGACTTCACGGATGGCCTGCCCGCGTTTCTTACAATTATTATGATGCCGCTGACCGGCTCCATCGCCAATGGTTTCGCGTTTGGCTTCGTGAGCTATGCGTTCATGAAGGCGGTTACGGGCAAGACGAAAGAGGTTACGTGGATCATGTGGATCGTGGCCATCGCGTTCCTCATCAATCTCGTGATGCGCTCGTAAATTTTGCTTGACACGTATCGGGACGATATGGTAAGATTTCATCTGTTAGGCGCATAAATTGCGCCTTCCCCAACCGCCCAGCGAGGCTCTTAATGAAACGTCCCCAGCCGGGATGTGCCGGAGTTGGCGAGTAAACGTATAGGGAGGTGTATGTAGTAATGTACGCAATTATCAAAACTGGTGGCAAGCAGTACAAGGTTTCCGAGGGTGATGTGATCACGGTCGAGAAGCTGGCTGCTAACGAAGGCGATGCTGTGGTTTTCGACAACGTCCTGACGGTAGTCAACGACGGTGATGTGAAAGTCGGCACGCCGGTTGTTGAGGGTGCCAAGGTAACGGGCAAAGTTGAGGCTCAGGGCAAGGCGAAGAAGATTCTCGTCTTCAAGTACAAGGCTAAGTCCAACTATCGCCGTCGTCAGGGTCATCGTCAGCCGTTCACGAAGGTTGTTATCGAGAAGATCGAAGCTTAATTTCTATGGTGCAAATAGAAATTTTTCGTCAGGAGTCAGGGAAAATTACGGGCTTTGCGGCAGCGGGTCACGCTGATCAGGCACCGCATGGCTACGATATCGTCTGCGCAGGCGTCTCGGCGCTTACGCAGGCGGCTCTGCTGGGCTTGCAAGAGCATCTGCATCGCGCAATCGACTATGAACAAGCGAGTGGAAAGCTCACCGTGCAGCTGCAGGGTTCCCCCGATGAACTGACCGAAGCAGTGCTTCAGACGATGTTGCTGGGACTGCAGGGCATTGCCCAATACAGCCCCGAGCACATCCGAATCCAAGACAGGCGGAGGTGAAAGTAATGTTTACTTTTGATTTGCAGCTGTTCGCTCATAAAAAGGGTGTCAGCTCCACGCGTAATGGCCGTGACTCCGAGTCCAAGCGTCTCGGCGTCAAGGAGCATGCCGGCACGGTCGTAACGGCTGGCAGCATCCTCGTCCGTCAGCGCGGTACGCATTTCCATCCGGGCCACAATGTCGGCATCGGTAAGGATGATACGCTGTTCGCCAAGGTAGCTGGCAAGGTTGCCATCGAGCGCAAGGGCAAGTATCAGCGTCAGATCAGCGTCTATACGGCTGCTGAGCAGGCAATGTAATATCGAACATCAGGTGACAACGTTAAGTTGCGTTGTGCCTTCATGACAGATATGACAGAGAGAAGCCGGTATTGGATGCACAATACCGGCTTTTCCTGTATAATAAAGGTAAAGAAATATTTTAGAAAAGGTGGCGAGGTATAACCATGCAGTTTATCGACAGAACGCCGGTCATCGTTGAGGCCGGCGATGGCGGGCACGGCAAATCAGCGTTCCGCCGGGAGAAGTTCGTCCCGAAAGGCGGTCCGGCAGGCGGCGACGGCGGCCGTGGCGGCGACATCATCTTTGTCGTCGACCAGAATCTGAACACGCTGCTGGATTTCCGCTATCATCGCAAGTTCAAGGCGAAGAACGGTGAGAACGGCGATATCAAGAACCAGTACGGCCACAATGCGCCGCCCTGCTACGTGAAGGTACCGGCGGGTACCATCGTTAAGGACGAGGCCACGGGCGAAGTGCTTGCGGATCTCACGGAGATCGGTCAGCAGGCCGTTATCGCCAAGGGGGGGCGCGGCGGTCGCGGCAATGCGAAGTTTGCCACGGCTGCGAACCGCGCGCCTACGTTTGCCGAGTTCGGCGAGCCGGGCGAGAAGAAACGTCTCATCCTCGAGCTGAAGTTGCTCGCGGATGTGGGCCTCGTGGGTTATCCAAGCGTGGGCAAGTCCAGTCTCGTCGCGGCGGTCTCGGCTGCGCGGCCGGAGATTGCGGAGTACCACTTCACGACGATTACGCCGGTGCTCGGCGTGGTCAAGACGGACTACGAGAAGAGCTTCGTCATGGCCGACATCCCCGGCCTCATCGACGGTGCGGCTGAGGGCGTGGGTCTCGGTCATGATTTCCTACGCCACGTCGAGCGCACGAAGCTCATCCTGCACATCGTCGATGCGTCGGGCATCGAGGGACGTGACCCCGTGGAGGATTATCATAAGATCAACCGCGAGCTTGCGAAGTACAGCGAAAAAATCGCCAAGCGCACGCAGATTCTCGTGGCGAACAAGATGGACCTGCCCGAGGCACAGGAGAACTGGCCGCGTCTGCAGGAGCTGGCCGACCAGGAGGGCATCAAGCTCTTCGGCATTTCGGCTGTGACGCATCAGGGCCTGAAGGAGCTCATCAGTTACGTGGGCACCTGGATCGACAACTATGTTGAAGAGCCGGAGCAGGAAGAGACGGTCAAGGTCTACGATGAAAATAAGGAAGACCCGGACAAGGTTACGATTACGCGCAACGATGCGGCGGACTTCATCGTGCATGGCGAATCGCTGGAGAAACTCGTCGCGATGACGAACTTCAACAACGACGAGGCCGTGCGCCGCTTCCAGTACATCTGGCGCATCAAGGGCATCGATGAGAAGCTCAGGGAGCGCGGTATCAAGGAAGGTCAGACCGTGCGTATCGGTGATATGGAATTTGAATACAGGGAGTAAGATATGCTGAGAAATTCGTTGACGGGCAAGCAGAAGCGCTTTCTGCGGGCCATGGGCGTAGAGCTGAACCCGGTGGTGCAGCTCGGCAAGGAAGGACTGACGCCGACGGTCGTACAGGCTGCCCGCGAGGCCATCCACAAGCGCGAGCTCATCAAGGTGCGCGTGCTGCAGAATTGCCTTGAGGATCCCGAGGAAGTCATCACGACGCTCGCAGAGCGTGCGGATGCGAATCTCGTGCAGGTCATCGGGCGCAACGGACTGCTGTTCAAGCGGAACTTCAAGCAGCCTAAAATTGATTTACCCAAATAGGAGGCAGATTTATGCAGGGACGTCAGGGGCTGCAGGAGGCGCAGCGTATCGTCGTCAAGGTGGGCAGCAGCACGCTTGCGCATCAGACGGGTAAGCTGAATCTTTACCGCATCGAGCAGCTGGTACGGGAAATCGCCGATATTGCGAATCAGGGCAAGGAGGTGCTCTTTGTCTCCTCGGGCGCGCAGGCGGCGGGCATGGGCCATCTTGGCCTGCGGCAGAAGCCGTCCTCTATTGCGGAGAAGCAGGTCATCGCGGCCTGCGGCCAGGGTGTACTCATGCATATCTATGAAAAGCTTTTCGCGGAGTACGGGCAGGTCGTGGGACAGGTGTTGCTCACACGCGAGAATGCCATGCGACACAATCAGTACCAGCATTCGCGCACGGCTCTGCTAACGATGCTCAGCATGGGCATCATCCCCATCATCAACGAGAACGACGCGGTGGCCGTCGATGAGATCAAGATCGGCGACAACGACAACCTCTCGGCTATGGTTGCGACGCTGGTCGATGCCGACGCCCTGGTTATCCTTTCGGATATCGAGGGACTCTACACGGCGAACCCCACGACCCATGCTGATGCGAAGCTCATCCACGAAATCCCCGACATCACGCCGGCGGTGGAGCAGCTGGCGGGCGGCGCAGGCTCGGCTATCGGCACGGGCGGCATGGCGACGAAGATCGAGGCCGCGAAGGTCGCGACGAGCGCGGGCGTGACCATGGCCATCGCCAAGGGCTCGCGACCGCACGTGCTGCGCGACCTGCTGCTGGGCAAGGAAATCGGTACGGTGTTCCCTGCGCGCGAGGCGCATCTCAAGGTGCGCAAGAGCTGGCTGGCTTTCGGCAAAGATCTGCGCGGCGATATCTGCGTCGATGCGGGGTGCGAACGGGCCATGCGTGACCTGGGCTCCAGCCTGCTAGCGGCAGGCATTACGGGCTGTGAAGGTGACTTCGCGGCCGGCAATACCGTGCGCGTGCTGGGGGCCAGCGGGCAGGAAATCGCCCGCGGCATCGTGAATTATGATATCGAGACACTGAAGAAGCTCATGGGACATCAGACGGGAGAGTTTCCCCAACTTCTGCAGGGTGAGATCAAAGAAGAAGTCATCCATCGCGACAATATGGTCCTGATGGTGTGAGACAACAGAAGCTGGAGGAATGAACATGGATATCCAGGAACTCATGCGGCAGAAAGCACAGGCGGCAAAGGCGGCATCGCGCCAGTTGGCCGTCGTCTCTACGGGCGTCAAGGACAAGGCCCTGCGCCTCATGGCCGATGCGTTGGAGAAACGCAGCGAGCTGATTCTAAAAGCCAATGCCCTCGATCTCGAGGACGCGCGGCAGGCGGGGCTTAAGCACTCTTATCTCGATCGGCTCATGCTCGACGAGAACCGCATCCACAAGATGGCCGAAGGCCTGCGCCAGACGGCGATGCTGCCCGACCCGGTGGCGCGGGACGACTATGCGACCGTGCGCCCGAACGGGTTGGAAATCCGTCGCGTGCGCGTGCCCATCGGCGTCATCGGCATCATCTACGAGGCGCGTCCAAACGTGACGGCCGATGCGGCGGGACTCTGTCTCAAGGCGGGCAACGCCGTGCTGCTGCGCGGCGGCAAAGAGGCCCTGCGCTCCAATATGGCCATCAGTTCGCTGCTCGCCGATGCGGCGACGAAGGCGGGCCTGCCGCAGGGCGTCATTCAGTTCGTCGAGACGCCGGACCGCGCGGCCGTTGATGCGATGCTGCATCTTATGGGACTGCTCGACGTCGTGATTCCGCGCGGCGGCGCCGGCCTCATCAGGCATGTGGTGGAGAACAGCTCCGTACCGGTCATCCAGACGGGCACGGGCGTCTGTCACACTTTCGTCGATGCTTCGGCGGATTTCGATATGGCTATCCGCATCGCTGTCAACGCCAAGACTTCGCACCCTTCGGTCTGCAATGCCATGGAGACATTGCTCGTGCACGAGGCCATCGCGCCGGAGTTCCTGCCCAAGCTTTCCTGGGCCATGGGTGAGAAACATGTGGAGATGCGCGCAGACGCGCGAGCGCGGGAAATCTGCCCCGAGATGCACGAGGCCACCGAGGAGGACTGGTCGACGGAGTATGGTGACCTCATCCTCAGCATCAAGGTGGTGCCGGATCTTGATGCAGCTATCGCGCATATCAACAAGTACAATACAGGCCACTCCGAGACCATTGTGACCAACGATCTGCGGAATGCGCACCGTTTCCAGCGCGAAGTGGATGCGGCGGCGGTCTACGTCAATGCTTCGACGCGTTTCACGGACGGCTTCGAGTTCGGCTTCGGCGCGGAGATTGGCATCAGCACGCAGAAGCTGCATGCGCGCGGCCCTATGGGCCTTGAGGCGCTCACGAGCATGAAGTACCTCATCTACGGTGAGGGCCAGATTCGCGAATGAGGTTCTGGCAACGCTGCTGCGGCCTGTGGCGCACATGGCGCGCGTACTATGCGACGGCACACGGCGGGCACGATGTGCGCGATTATGTGCGGGCTATGGTGAGCCTCATCGCCGTTTGCCTGGCGGCGTTGGGCGTGCTCTACTGGCTGCGCAGCTGACGAAAGAGGGAAACGCTATGGCAAAGAGCCATAAAATCGGCATTATGGGCGGCACGTTCGACCCCATCCACGCCGGGCATCTCATCACGGCGGAAGCCGTGCGCGATGCCATGGGGCTCGCGACGGTGCTCTTCATCCCGGCGGCCACGCCGCCGCATAAGCTGGACCAGAGCGTGACGCCCGCGCGTCACCGCCTGCTCATGACGGAGCTCGCGGTCTGCTCGAATCCGCATTTCCGCGTCTCGGACATCGAGCTGCGGCGCAAGGGGCCGTCTTACACCATCGATACGATTCACGAATTGCAACAGATTTATTCAGCAGGGACGGAGTTCTACTTCTTTACGGGGGCCGATGCGATCAATGACCTGGCGACCTGGCATGAGGCGGACAAGCTCCTTGCGGAATGCCATTTCATCACGGCGACGCGGCAGGGTACGGTGCTGGACACGGCAGGATTACGGGCGCGTTTCGGCGCGGCGGGCATGGCGCATATCCACCACATCGAGACGCCGCAGTTGGAGATTTCGTCCACAGCCATTCGCGAGCGCATCCAGCGCGGACAGTCCATCCGCTATCTTGTGCCGCAGGCCGTGCAGGAGTACATTGAGAAAGAGGGCTTATACCGATGAGCAGCATGAGCGTGAAGGAAATGCGCGAGAAACTCGCCAGCCGGCTGAAAAAGAGCCGCTACGAGCATTCGCTCGGCGTTGCGGAGACGGCCGTCAAGCTCGCCAGGCGCTTCGGCGTCGATGAGGAGCAGGCCTATACGGCGGGACTCCTGCACGATTGCGCACGCGAGTACCGCAATGAGGATATGCTGCAGGAGGCTGTGAAGCGAGGCATTCCCTTCGGTGCCATCGAGCAGGCGATGCCGCTTTTACTGCACGCCTACATCGGCGCGCGATGCATCGGCGAGCTCTACGGCGTGCACGACGAAGCCATTGCGCAGGCCATCTGGCGACACACGGTCGGCGGGGCGGGCATGACGCGGCTCGACAAGATTATTTGGTTCGCCGATATGATCGAGCCGCATCGCGACTACCCTGAGGTGGAGGAACTGCGCCGCCTCGCGTGCGAGGCCACACTCGACGAGATGGTGCTGGAGGGGCTGAACCAGTCCATCATCTTTGTGGCGCATAAGGGCCATTTGATTCATCCGGATACAGTGCTGGCGCGCAACGAAATCCTGCTGCGCCAGCGGCTAAAGGAGTGAGACCGATGCGGGAGCACGAGGAGGAGAGCGAGATCAGCATCACCCGCCGTCACATCGAGGAGCGGCGCAAGGCCTACAGCCGCAAAAGGCGGCGGGCCCTGTTCAAGCTGATGCTTCTGATGCTGATCGGCGGCGTCTTCATCAGCGCCGTGCTGGCCTGCACGTTTCTCTTTATCCGCTGGGGTGCCGGCGTCTACCATGAGTACAAGGCGGCCTACGCGGAATACACACAGCAGCGGCAGGCGGATATCGGTGCGGTGAATCCCGCCTTTGACAGCTATACGAATGTGCTGCTCCTCGGCGTGGACGAGGGGGCAGATCCTTCGCATGAAAAGGCGCAGCGGGCAGATACCATCGTCGTCATGAGCTTCCACCCGAGCGATGGGCAGGTGAACTTCATCGATATTCCGCGCGGTACCTGGGTGCAGTTGCCTGACAGCGAAGCGTATGACCGCATCAGCAGTGTCTATGCCCACGGCGGTGCGCCGGCGATGGTGCGCACGGTGCGCGACCTCACGGGTATCGCCATTCACCAGTACGTCGTGGCGGATATGAACACCTTTGCTTCGCTCCTCGATGAGCTCGGGGGCATTGACCTCTACGTCGAGTGCCCTATGGACTACGATGACCCGGCGTCTAACACGGCCATCCACCTGAAGCAGGGCTACCAGCATCTCGACGGGCAGGCGGCCATGGGGTATCTGCGCTACCGCAGCACGGATCTCGGTGATCTTGGACGCAACGAGCGGCAGCAGAAATTCCTGCGCCTGCTCTACGATCGCGTGTTGCAGCTCGACGTGGTGCCGAAGCTGCCGCGTATCGCCGAAATACTGAAAAAACAGGTGCATACGAGTGCGGCTGTTTTTGACTCGGCACATCTTGCCCGGGTACTGGGCAGCCTGAGCAGTCAGCAGCCGCGCACGGTCATGCTGCCGGGCGAGGCGGTGGAAGATGATGATACGGTCTGGCAGCCCGACGCGGCCGGTATCGTGAAGATGAGACAGGAGCTTTTCCCCGCAGCGGAGGGAGAGCCGGAAGATAAAGATAATGCACAGGAGGAATAACCATGGATGTAAAAACGATGTGCCAGGCCATTTGCAAGGCGGCCAGCGACAAGAAGGCCAGCGATATCGTCACGCTGGATATGCGCGAGCTCACCAGCTCGACGGATTACTTCGTCGTGTGCTCGGCCAATACGGCCACGCAGGTGCGCGCTATTGCCGATAACATCGAGGAGGAGCTGGCGGAGCAGGGCGTTCCCTTCAACCATAAGGAGGGCTACCGCGAGGGCGAGTGGGTTCTGCTCGACTACGGCGATGTGGTCGCGCATGTGCTGCGTCAGGATGCGCGTGAATACTACGCCATCGAGCAGCTATGGAACGATGCGCCGCTCACGCCGTACGAGGACTAAGTATCATGGAGGAGAAAAAGCAGAAACGCCGCTACGGCCCGAGTACCGTGGCTACGCTGCGCGTCGCGCGCCTCGGCGAGATGGGCGCTTTCCTCGATGCCGGTACGGGCAATACGAGCGATGACATCCTGCTGCATAAGCTGCAGCAGACCGCGCCTGTCAAGGTGGGCGATGAGGTCACGGTCTTTCTCTACCGCGATCCGAAGCGTCGCCTCACGGCTTCCATGCGCGTGCCGAAGATGAAGGAGGGCCAGATCGCCCGGCTGCCGGTCATCAACGTGAGCCGCGACGGCGCTTTCGTCGACGTCGGGGCCGAGCGCGGCATCTTTATGCCCTACGCGGGCATGCGCGGGCGGCCGCAGGTCGGCGAGAAAGTCTGGTGCAAGCTCTACACCGATAAGTCGGGCCGCCTGGCCGTGACCATGGAGGTGGAGGACGAGATGCGACGCGCCTCGCAGTCCGCGCTGGGCAAGGTGAAGAAGGGCGACCTCGTGACGGGCGCCATCTACAACTACACCGATGCTGGTGCGTTCCTCTTTTCTCAGGAGCGCTATATCGTCTTCATCGACAACAAGGAGATGGAGACGCGCCCACGTGTCGGCGAGGTCGTGACGGCGCGCGTGACCTACGTGCGGCAGGATGGACGGCTCAATGCCTCCCTGCGTGAGGCCAAGGAGAAGGCGCTGGTCACGGACGCCGATGCAATTCTCGCGCTGCTCGCGAGCCGCAAGGGGCGCATGCCCTACAGCGATAAGTCCTCGCCCGAGGTGATCAAGGACAAGTTCCATATCTCGAAGGCCGCCTTCAAGCGGGCGCTCGGGCACCTCCTGAAGGCGGGACGTATCGTGGAGCAGGATGGCTGGACCTGGTTGCGCGAGGACTGGGAAAAGGAGCATGCGCAGCCGTGACCTGCCGCCGCAAACTTTCTGCAAGAAAAGTTTTTGCGGCAAGCAGGAATTTTTCCTGCAAGGGCGAAATAGACATATAGACGAAACTGAATGGCTGCCGTGCGGCAGCCGCCTGGATAGCAGATTTTGTCGGCTGACCGCCGGCAGGCATATAAGAATATGGGGGCGAATTTGATGGCAGAAGCAGCAACGACTGGGGACAAGAAAGGTATCCTGCTCGAGACTGGTACCAACGAATTTGAGATTGTGGAGTTCAGCATCGGTGACGTGAATTACGGCATCAACGTGGCGAAGGTGCGCGAGGTCATCACGCGCGCACCGGTGACGGAGATGCCGCAGGCGCATCCTTACGTCGATGGCCTGTTCACGCTGCGCGGCAAGGCAATCCCGCTGGTGAACCTGCCCCGTTGCCTGAATGTGCAGACGAATGAAGAACTGAAGAATATCATCGTCACGGAGATCAATAACTACAACATCGGTTTCCTCGTGGGCAATGTTTCGCGCATCCACCGCATTTCCTGGCGCGACATGGAGCCGGCACCGGAGGTCGGCGATCAGTCCCGCGTCGTGGGTATCGTGAAGATGGAGGATCGCATCGTCCTGTTGCTCGACTTCGAGACCATCATCGCCGAGATCAACCCGGAGATCAACGCCAAGCTCACGACCTTCGAGGAAGCGACGGAGGATATTAAGGACAGACGCTCCGATGTACATGTCGTCGTAGCAGAGGATTCGCCGATGCTCAGAGATCTGCTCGTCACGACGCTGCATGAGTCCGGCTACCGTTTCGTGCGCGACTTCGGCAATGGCCAGGATGCCTGGGACTACCTGCAGAAGCTCTCTGAGAAGGAAGGTCCCATCGAGGATCAGGTGCGCATCATCGTCTCCGATGTTGAGATGCCGAAGATGGATGGTCACCGCCTGCTGAAACTCGTGCGTGAGGATGAAAAGCTGGGCGAGGTGCCGTTCGTGCTCTTCTCCTCGCTGATCAGCGAAGAGATGCGCCGCAAGGGTGAGGACCTCGGCGCTTCAGGCCAGATCTCGAAGCCGGAGATCAACAAGCTCATCAACCTGCTGGATCACCTTATCTTCGGCACGCCGCTGACGGATGACAAGGAGAATCTCGAGAGCGAGGCCCGCGTCGCTGCCGCCAAAGAAAAGCAGGAAAAATAACAACAAAGGAAAGCGGGAGCTGTGCCTGCGCCGTGGCGGCGTGCACAGCTTCTTTTTTATCCGCAGGTACGTAAGATGGGCGGCAAAGGTTAGGGGTGCTATTTGTTGCGCGGTCTGCTATAATAGTACGATGAACAGGTTCACTATCATAAAAATCGAGGTGGCCAGGAGGTGGTAGCACGCGTACACGACGATATATTCCCTTTCTTTTGACAGCTTTGCTGCTCATCGTGGCTGTCGTGGCCTGCTCGTCCTATCTGGCCCGGCTGAATCAGGCTCCGGCACATCGGGCGCGGCAGCAGCTCACGGTCTACACGACGCTGCCCGCCGAGACCGCATCTGTATTGTCTACGGCCTACGAAAAGGAGCGGCAGGTCCGCGTGAACTTCGTACCGCTTTCCCAGGATGAGCTTATGGATAGGCTGAAAAAGCAGACGTCCAAGGATAAGCCGGAGCAGGACGATGCCGCGATGCTGCTGGCTGACCAGCCGACGCTCTCGCGCGCTTCGGCACAAGGGTGCCTTACACCGTATGTTTCGGAGGAAGGCGATCAGGTGCCAACCAGCCTGCGGCAGGATGACGGCTACTGGACGGGCGTCTGGTACGACCCTGTGGTCTTTTGCTACAATCAGGATTATCTGAAGACACTGCCCGAAGTACCAGATGACTGGCAGCATCTTGCGCAACTCCCGGACGTGCGCATCGGCGTGACGGACTTCATGGCAGCCGATGCGGCGAGCAATCTTTTCTGCAGCATGATTGCGCAGTTCGGTGATGCTGCGGCCTATGCGATCTGGCGGGATATCCATCCGCATGTCCTGCAGTATGCCCGTTACTTAGCGAATCCGGTGCGGCAGGCGGGCATGGGTGAGGTCGATGTCGCCATCGCTGTGGAGAGCGAAGCCATGCGCTATATGCAGCAGGGCTATCCGCTGCACATCGTCTATCCGGCAGATGGCACGGCCTTCACGCTTACGGGTACGGGCATCGTGGCTAAAGCAGAGCCGCGGCAGCAGGCGCTGGCGCAGGAATTTGCGGACTGGCTGCTCGGCGACGAGGCGCAACTCGCGCTGCAACGGCAGAAGATGTATTTTCTGCCGGCCAATCCCGGCCGCATGAGCTACAAACTATTCGCGGGCAAGAACATCATGCTCTTCACACAGCGGCCCGATTTCACGCCGCAGCAGAAACAGGCCATGCTCGATTATTGGTTGAAAGAAATTCGTTTTAAATAAATTTTCACAGACACTGGGAGGAAGAATGAAAGCAGGTTTTATCAGTCTTGGCTGTTCCAAGAATCTCGTCGATACGGAAGTCATGCTGGGCATCCTGAAGGAGCACGGCATCGAGATCACGAACAAGCCGGCAGAGGCGGATATCCTCATCGTCAACACGTGCGCCTTTATCCAGTCGGCCAAGGAAGAGTCCATCACAACGGTGCTCAACATGGCCGAGTATAAGGAGAGCGGCCGCTGCCGCAGCCTGATCATTGCGGGTTGCCTCGGCCAGCGCTACGGACAGGAATTGCTCGACGATATTCCCGAGGCCGATGCTATTGTGGGGACGGGCGCCTGGAGCCGCATCATGGAGGCCGTCGAGGCCACGCTGAAGGGACAGCGCGTCGTCATCGCGGGCAAGGATGAGGCACTCTACGATGAAAATACGCCGCGAATCCAGACGACGCCGGGCTACACGGCCTACGTCAAGATTGCCGAGGGCTGCAATAACCGTTGTGCGTTCTGTGCCATCCCGTACATCCGCGGCGACTACCGCAGTCGCAGGATCGAGGACATCCGCCACGAGGTCGAGCACCTCGCCGCGCATGGCGTGCGGGAGATCGTGCTCATCGCGCAGGATTCCACGGAGTATGGCCGCGATATCTACGGCGCGCCGCGTCTTGCCCAGCTTTTGCAGGAACTCTGCAAGGTGGACAAGATACGCTGGATCCGCACGCTCTACAGTTATCCGAAATATTTTTCGGACGAGCTCATCGACACGATTGCGCGTGAGCCCAAGCTATGCAAATACGTCGATTTGCCATTGCAGCATGCACATGACGCAGTGCTGCGCAGCATGCGTCGGCCGGATACGCAGGATGATATGCGCAAGCTCATTCATAAACTGCGCGAACGTATCCCAGGCGTGACGATCCGCGCGACGTTCCTCGTTGGTTTTCCTGGCGAGACGGATGCCCAGTACCAGACGCTGCGCAACTTCCTCGAAGAAGTGCGCCTCGACAAAGTGGGTGTATTCACTTACTCGCGTGAGGAAGGCACGCCGGCCTACGATATGCCGAATCAGGTACCTGAGGAAGTCATGCAGGAGCGCTATCACGACCTCATGAGCCTGCAGTGCAAGATTTCCGAGGAGATCAATCAGTCGTTGGAGGGCAAGGAGCTGGATGTACTCGTCGAGGGACGCGACGAAGAGCAGCCGAACATTGCGGTGGGGCGTTCCTATCGGGAGGCACCGGATGTCGATGGACAGGTCTATATTGAGAACGATACGACGAGCAAGCCCGGCGATATCGTGCGTGTAAAAGTGCTGCAGGGCTTCACCTATGACCTGGTGGGCGAGCCGTTGCAGGCAGAGGGGAAAGAGGAAGAAGCAAAATGATGATGAATCTGGAAGCGGAGGCCGGCCGTCTGCTGAAACAACGTGGGCAGAGCGTAGCCTGTGCCGAATCCTGTACGGGCGGTCTCGTCACGAGCCGGCTTACGGATGTAGCGGGCAGTTCGGCCTATGTGCATGGCAGTGTCGTCTGCTATACGAATGACATCAAGCAGCGTGTCGTCGGTGTGAAGGCCCGCACGCTTACGGCACATACGGCTATCTCGGCGCAGACGGCGCAGGAGATGGCTGAGTCTATACGTAAACTCATGGATACGGATTACGGCATCAGCACGACGGGCAATGCGGGTCCTGCAAACTCCGAGGGCAAGCCTGTGGGGCTCATCTATACGGCTGTGGCCGGCCCCCATGGTACGGAGGTGCAGGCACACCGCTTCACGGGCACGCGCAGCGGTATCAAGCAGAAGACTGCGGATATCGTGCTGAAGATGCTGATATCGGCTTTACGCAGAGAGGATTAAGGGGGAACCACTATGGCTTGGCAGCAGCATACGCGGCAAACAATGCTCACGGCATTGGTCTGTACGGCGTTGACCTCCGGCACGGCCTGGGCTGCGGTGCCGGAGGTCACGACGGTCGACGTGCAGCAGCTCTCTCAGGCTCCTGGTCTTATCGTTGAAGGACAGGAGCAGAAAAAGAAGGCCATTGAGCAGGAACGTAAGGATGCGCAGGGCCACGTGCAGATGGGCATTGCGGATGCCGGCTCCAAGGCGGCGCATCAGTTGCAGGCATCGCAGCCCTCGGAAGAGGAAGTGCACGAGCAGGCATGGGATATCATGAAGTTGCCGTTGCGCTGGCAGCCAGTCGAGCAGGTGGTGCATCAGCAGGATGCGGCGCAGGTTGAAAAGGCGGAAGTACAGTCGGCTAAGCCACAGGTAAAGACGGTGCCCACTCAGTCACGGTCTGCCAACAAGGCGGCATCTACAACGTATCAGGACGTTGCGCATATGCCGGCTCCTGTACCGCAGAAGCAGGCGGCGATGCCGCAGCCGCAGGCAAAGGTGGCACATCCGGAGAAGTGGCAGCGCCATAACGGCGTACAGCACATCGTTGAGGTGCCGCCAGCCCCGGAGGCAACGGAGCCAATCATCATCACGGCGCGCGATCTGGAAAAGGCCAAGCGCCGTGAGCTGCTGCAGCCGCATATCCCCGTCCCGCCGTCTCAGGAAGGCAGTTCTGCGACGGCAGCAGGTACGAGTACGGCTGTACAGGCAGGTAAGGAGCAGGCGACAGGCGCATCCGTTCCGTCTGGTACTGCCGGCCAGCAGCGTGCAGACACATCGGGTCAGGCTGGCAGTGCCGATCAGCATGGGGCAGATGTGACTGGCACTATGGCGCAAAGAACCGGGGAGACGATCGGACAGGCAGCGGCCGGTACAGCTAAGACAGCTCTCGACATTGCGGGAGCGGGCGCCGTGGCTGCCGGGCGCATTGCGGCTGGTACAGCCAGTGCACCTGAGTCCGATGCGGCTGCCGGTACAGAGGACACGCAGCATCGGCGTAACCGTCAGTGGAATGCTGACTATGGCAAGCAGGAGGTCGCACAGGCAGCAGCAGATCAGTCCTCTGCTGCCTATCCGGCAGGCTCTCAGCCATCCGTCACAGCTTCCAACACAACGGCGGCACAGGTGCCAGCTGGTCAGTCTCAGGTACAAGTTCAGGCTGACAGCTATGATGAGGAGCGTCCGGAACCGTTCCGCAATATTTCTGAGGCGACATGGAAACATATCAAGGCCGGCATCCTCGCAACAGAGCTCATGCTGCAGCAGGAATGCACGGAGCACGGGATGTATCTGCTAGCCCGGATGCTTAATCAGAACACCTCGCTCACGCATCTCCAGAAGATCAACTACCTCATCGGTATCGGCTACGCCATCAATCACAGCAGCCTGCTGAACGATTGGCAGAAGCAGGCCTTCCTCGATGCCTTCCTGCAGTTCTGCAAGTAAGGTTTGTCCAAAAGATAAAAAAGCAGGAGCTATCCCTCTCGATGTAGGGGATGCTTCTGCTTTTTCGTGTATGTATCAAGATATAATAAAAGAGTCATCCCAACGGGATGACCCTAAAAAATCAAAATGGCAGGGGCAGCAGGACTCGAACCTACGCATGCTGGATTCAGAATCCAGTGCCTTACCAACTTGGCGATGCCCCTGTGTTTCAACAGATACTTATTATAGGGGATGCGCCTGTGTTTGTCAATAAAAAATTTAATCAGCGTTTCCTTCAGGCTGGATTTGCTCGATGTAAGGGGTGGTCTCGAGGTAGATCTCGAAGGTGCGCGGCCAGGGATAGCTCGTTTCGCATTTCAGCTGTTTCAGGCGGTAGGTGTTCGTCCCTGAGGGCAGGCTGAGCGTGAAGGGAGTTTGCAGGGCGGGCAGATAGGGCAGGCGGCGGCTTTCCTCCTGCATATCGCGCTGCAGCATGGCGTTGGCCCAGCGGTAGTTCTGCTCAAGGTTGAGGTCGGCGGTATTCGTATAGCCCGCCTTCTTCAGGCTGTCGTTCACCGTGCTGATGCCATCCTTCAGGTAGCAGTAATCCTCCAGCATGCGGTTGGCGAGCAGGCGGATGCGCTGATATTCCGTCCGGTAGGCCGTTTCATCATCGGATTGCAGCGTGCGGGCGCCGAGGTAGAGACTGGCCTGGGCCGTGGCCGTGCCGATGGCGTTGCTGGCCGTATTCCAACCCGCATAGCTGCATAGCTGCAGCAGAGGGAGCTTTTGCTGCAGCAGAAGCGGCAGTATGGTTTCCTCGGCTGCAAAATGCTTACTGAGGTCCACGAGTGCAAGCTGCCGGCCGCTGCGCAGTGCTTTGCCGATGACTTGCACGGCGGCGGGACGGGCATCGGCTGCGTCCTTTTCGTTGTCACGGGCGGTAAGGAAAAGGGTAAAATCAGCGGCATGAGGCTCTGCGGCTGTTTCGCCGCCGAGCAAAGCAATCTTTTCACGGGCCGTTTCTTCGTTACTCACGGCCATGTAGGGCATGACGCGCGTGCCGGAGGCGGGCTGGTCGCAATCCGTGTAGACGCGCGGCGTGCGGCCGAGCACTTCATTCTGCCAGCGGGCGAGCAGCGAGAGCGCGATTTCGTCGGCGCCATGGGTGAGAAAGACCTGCTGCTCCGTGATCGAATTATCCCGCAGGTATTGGCGCAGGGCTTCCTTTTCAATATTCGGGATGCTGTAGCGCTCACCGTCGTCCTGTCCGAGGACGAGCAGGTGCAGCGTGCCTTCTTTGGCGAGCTGGCTCAGTTTCTCATTGAGCAGTTTGTTCTCCTCGAAATGGGCGAGGTAGCGCTGCAGGCTGCTCTGGGGGATGGCGTCGTGCAGCCGTTGCAGCTCATCCTGATCTACGGGTTCGCCGGCAGCCGCACGTCCCTGCAGGCGCGAATAGGCGATGAGGTCGCGCCGTTCCTGGTAGCCGTCAATGGTGTCCTGCGGCGTGAGGCGCGGCAGGATGCTGAAGGCGTAGAGAGGCACGTCAGGGTGGGCCGCGTGCAGCGTGCGCAGGAAGGCGATGAGCGAGTCAATCTGCTCAGGTGATGCTTCCTTTTCGCGCGCTGCCAGCAGGCCGCCGTAGAGCAGCTGGTCGATGGAGAGAATGGCCGCCTGACGGCCTGCGAGATTATCCTGCAGCCATCGGCGCAGAGCCATGGTATCGCCGGGCTGGGAATAGTAGTCGCGCAGCTCGCCGGGCGGCGTGACGACATCGATATCTGCCATTGCGCCGGAGTCGCGGACGAGTTGCAGGCAGGGCGGGCGGCCGTCGAGCGGCATGAGCACGACCTGTGTCGCAAGCGTTGCTGCCGCAGGCGAGGCAGGTGACGTTGCAGCGTCCGGATGCAGGCGCAGGTGCCAGCAGGCCATGAGCCCCAGCAGGCAGCATAGGCAGAGCAGGCCGGTTAAAAGGGATTTTTTCACAGTAAAGCTCCTGTCAATATTTCTGCTCTTATACTACAATATGGTTCACGAAAATGCAAAAATATGATAGAATAAATCTGTTTGGGTTGCACCCGTCCAGGGCGCAGCCTGAGTAACCCAAAAACAAGGAGCAGAATTTTTATGCGGATCATTGCAGGTACGGCGCGCGGCCGCCAGTTGAAGACACCAAAAGGAGCGGCAGTGACCCGCCCTACGGCAGACCGGGTCAAGGAATCGCTGTTTAATATTCTCGGGGATATGGTGCAGGGGCGTACGGTGCTGGATATCTGTGCGGGTACGGGTAATCTGGGGCTGGAATCCCTCTCGCGTGGCGCAGAAAAGGCCACGTTCATCGATCGGGTGACGGCAGGATTGATCCTGGACAATGCCGCGCGCACGAAGTGCCTGCAGCGCTGTGAAGTATGCACGGGTGATGCCATCAGGGTCTTGCGCCGTATGGCGGTGGAGGGACGGGAGTTTGGACTCATCTTCTGTGATCCGCCTTATCATGAAGGAGTCTGGCAGCAGGTGCTCAGCTACATCGATGAGGGACATATCCTCAGCCAGGACGGTATCCTCGTGGTGGAGCACGGGGCGGACGAGAACGATCTCCCTGCCTTGCAGCGTCTGGAGCGGCGGGATAATCGCAGCTATGGTCATACGACGCAGCTGAGTTTTTTCCAGTGGCAGGACTACGGCCTGGATGCGGAGGGGGAAGTGTAAATGGTCAGGGCAGTGTGCTCAGGCAGTTTCGATCCCGTGACGCTCGGTCACGTCGATATCTTTGCGCGGGCCAGCCACATGTTCGATGAGCTGACGATCTGCGTTTTTCGCAATATTCACAAAAAGGGCATGTTCACCATTGCCGAGCGCGTGGCCTTTCTGCGCACGGCAGTGAGTGGGCTGCCGAATGTGAAGGTGGATGCGTTCTCCGGCCTGCTCACGGACTATATGGTGCAGCACGAAGCCAGCGTCATCGTGCGCGGTGTGCGCTCGGTCAAGGATCTGGAGTACGAGCAGAATGAAGCCTATATGAACCGGCATCTGCAGCCGGGTATTGATACGATTTTCCTGCTGACGCGGCCGGAGTTTTCCTTTGTCAGTTCCTCCGGCATCCGCGAACTGATTCATTTCGGCGGCAGCGTCGAGGGCCTTGTGCCCGCGTGCGTGGCCGAGGCCGTGGCAGCGCGTCGGGCAGAGCAAGAAAGGGAGTAAGCGATTATGGCAGATAAAGAATTACGGATGGCCGGTGCATCAGATGACGGGGAAGTGACCATCGACGAGCGGCGCGTGCGCACGATGCTCAAGGGTATCAATGATAGCATGAACCGGCTGGAAGAAATGGTGGCTCAGGCCTATAAACTGCCGCTGGCCGACAAGGTCGTAATCAACGATAACGAGCTGGCGCACTATGTCGACGACCTGCGACATAATCTGCCTGAGGTCGTCGATCAGGCCATGGCCATCCTGCAGCAGCAGGACGAGATCATCGAGGCGGCGGAGCATGAAGCCGACCAGATCGTAGAGGATGCAAAGAACTACGGCGAGAAGCTGACGAATGAGCATGAAATCGTCAAGCAGGCCAAGGAACGCGCCAAGACCATCCTGCAGCAGACGCAGGAGCAGGAGCGCGAAATCATGGAGCGCGCACAGGCAAATGCCAGGCAGGTCAGCGACAATGCCGACAACTACGCCATGCAGCTGCGCGGCAACGCCGATGCCTACGCGAAGCAGGTGTTCGACCAATTGCTGCAGCATGTGGGCACGACATTCCAGAACGTACAGCAGGCGGAGGGCGGCCTGCAGCAGGCGATGCAGGTACTGCAGCAGGGCCGTGCCCAGCTGGACAAGCAGTCGCAGGCGGAGCATGTGCCGACTCCGGCACCCCAGCCGCAGGCACCGCAGGAATAAAGATACAGGAAAGCCTGAGGTTTATCCTCGGGCTTTCTTTGCAGCTGGAGCAGAAAGGCAGGGTATCGCATGACGGAAAGGGAAATCAGGGCACTGCTGACGAAATACAAGCAGGGGAGCATGAGCGAGCAGGAGGCAGTCAAGGCCATCTGCGATGCGCCCTTCGAGGATATGCGCTACGCGGAGGTGGATCACGCCCGCGAGATCCGGCAGGGCTTCCCCGAGGTCATCTACGGCGAGAGCAAGACGAAGGAGCAGGTCCTCGGCATCATGCAGTCGCTCTGCGCGCACAGCGAGGGCAACGTCATGGCTACGCGCTGCAGTGCGGAGCAGTACGCCTATGTACGGGCGGCCATGCCCGAGGCAAAGTACGATGAAGCGGCGCGCATCATCTATCTTGACCGCGATACGCGCATCCAGCGCGATGCGCAGCACGAAATCCTCGTGCTGACGGCGGGGACGAGTGATATCCCCGTGGCGCGGGAGGCGGAGCTTACGGCTTACCTTTGGGGCAATACGGTCAGGAGCTTCTACGATTGCGGTGTGGCGGGCATCCACCGGCTATTTGCGCATATCAAGGATATCGAGCGCGCCAATGTCATCGTCGTCGTCGCGGGCATGGAGGGAGCATTGGCCTCCGTCGTGGGCGGGCTTACGAACAAGCCCGTGATTGCCGTGCCCACGAGCATCGGCTATGGGGCTTCGCTGCACGGCCTGTCGGCGCTCTTATCCATGCTCAACAGTTGTGCGGCCGGCGTATCCGTCGTGAATATCGACAACGGTTTCGGTGCAGGTGTGCTGGCCAGCAAGATAAATCATTTGCGGTGAAGCTGGCAGCGTTCAAGAATGAAGGAGGCCGACTATGAAAGCCATCTATCTCGATTGTTTTGCGGGCATCAGCGGCAATATGCTGCTCGGTGCCTTCCTGCAGGCGGGCGTGCCGGAGGCATACCTGCGCAAGGAACTGCAGAAACTGCCGGTCAAGGATGAATTCAGCCTGCAGGTAGAGGAAGTCGTGAAGAACGGCATCCATGCGTTGTACGTGGATGTGCAGCTGACCAAAGAACAGGCTGAAGACCATGGGCATCACCACGAACATCATCACGCGCATCGCACGTTGCGTGATATCCGCGAGTTGCTGGAGCAATCATCGATGGCGATGGCGGTGAAGCAGCAGGCCCTCGCCGTGTTCAACCAGCTTGCGGAGGCCGAGGGCAAGGTGCACGGCAAGTCTCCCGAGGAAGTCGCGTTCCATGAGGTCGGGGCCGTGGACTCCATCGTCGATATCGTGGGGACGGCCATCTGCCTCGACTATCTCGGCATCGAGCAGGTCTATGCTTCGCGACTGAACCTCGGACGCGGTTTCGTGCACTGTGCTCACGGGCTCATGCCCGTGCCCGCGCCGGCCGTGGCCGAGCTCACGAAGGATTTTCCCACCTGTCAGCAGCTGGCGGAGAAAGAACTCACCACGCCGACGGGGGCCGCGGTCATCTATACGCTGGCGCGTTACAGCGAGAGTGTGCCGCAGGGCTTTCATACGGAGAGAATCGCCTATGGTGCGGGTACCTGGGATTTGGAGATACCCAATGTATTGCGGCTCTATTTAGGCGAGTGCACGGGGGCAATGCTCAGCGAGCGCTGTATCCTCGAGGCCAACATCGACGATATGAGTCCGCAGATCTACGGCTATCTTTTCGATCAGCTGTTGGCGGCGGGGGCGCTGGATGTCTGGGCGACGCCCATTTATATGAAGAAGAATCGCCCTGCGCAGCAGCTCTCCGTGCTCACAGATGCGGAGCATCGGGCGGCGCTGGCGGAGTTGATTTTCCGTGAGACGACGAGCATCGGCATCCGCGTGATGCCCGTGGCGGAAAGGCTGGAGGCGGCGCGGCACCTCGCGCGCGTCGATACGCCCTATGGCAGCGTGAGCTGCAAGGTCAGCGCATGGCAGGGCGAGCTCGTGAATGTTTCGGCGGAGTACGAGGATTGCCGTGAACTCGCCGCCGCGCAGCAGGTGCCGCTGAAGCAGGTGCAGCGCGCGGCCGTGCAGGAGATGTATCACCGCCTCGGCAAATGAGCCATGCGGTGAGACACATCATCGCGGAGAAGGTGACAGGGTCTGTTGCTTGACAAAGCAGGGGGCCATGACTATAATGTATTGAGGTTGATGCTGAATGAATATGCTGGTTAATATTGCTGAGCTGCTGGGGCAGGCAGGCGGGGAGCTTCCCTTTGCCTTTGCCATTTCGCCAGTGGAGCTGGATGTGCAGAGCCAGGACTGTGCGTTCGAGGATCCGGTACGGGTCACGGGCAAGGTGGTCAACACCGGCACGGTTCTGCGCGTTGGGGGACAGATTCATGCGGTCAAGCATTTCGTATGCGACCGCTGCTGCAAGCCCTGCACAGAGCCGCAGGAGCATCCATTCGCCGAGGATTTTCGGCGCGGACGCGGGGATACGGACGAAGTCAATTCCTTTGACGGCGATGTTCTGGATCTCGCGGCGCTCGTGCGCGACACGCTGCTCGCAGCACAGCCGCTCAGCAATATCTGCAAACCCGATTGTAAGGGACTTTGCCCGGTGTGCGGACATGATCTGAATGAAGGCGACTGCGGCTGTGACCGCTTCGTGCCGGATCCGCGCCTGGCAGCATTGCAGCAATTGAAATTGGATGATTGAAGAAATGGATGACGAGGAGGTGTATCCGACATGGCAGTACCAAAGCGCAAGATGTCCAAGGCACGCCGCGATCAGCGCCGCGCGAACTGGAAACTGACGGCACCGGGCTACGTGGCATGCCCGCAGTGCCACGAGCCGAAGATGCCTCATCATGTATGCCCGGAATGTGGCTACTATGATGGCAAAGAGGTTGTCAAGGCCGCTGAGTAAGCAAAAGAGGATAAGCAGGACGGTTCGGTCCTGCTTATTTTTTTGCCCGCACGGGGCATACAGAAAAAACTTGCATTTTTAGGACTTAGCCTCTATAATAGTCCATTATGTGAGCTAGTAGCAGCAGGTCTTAATTTTTGACCGCAGAACAGTGAGGAGGTGCTGCAATGGCCAGGGTGAAGAAAAAAGTCAGGCAGCAGCTGCTCGTACAGCAGGTCAGGGAGAAACCATTCCTGACCGATGAGGAGCTGGCACGCAATCTCGCCGTCAGCGTGCAGACCATTCGCCTGGATCGTCTGGAGCTGGGCATTCCGGAGTTGCGTGGACGCATCCGGCAGATGGCAGAGCATGCGCAGAACAAGGTCAAGTCCATTCAGAAGAGCGAGGTCGTGGGCGAGCTCATCGATCTCGAGCTCGGTCATTCCGGTATCTCTCTGCTGCGCATCACGGACGATATGGTCTTTGAAAAGTCGAAGATCGCGCGGGGACATTACATGTTCTCGCAGGCGGATTCGCTGGCACAGGCCATCATCGATGCGCCGCTCGTGGTGACGGGCGTTGCGAATGTGAAGTATAAGGTACCCGTGCACGTGGGCGAGAAGCTCATCGCCAAGGCGGAGATCGTGAAGGTGCGCGGCAATAAATATTTTGTCTGGGTCAAGACCCATAACGACCGGCAGGAAGTCTTCCGGGCGAAGTTCATCATGGTTTCGTGGGCGGAAGCAAAGGGGATGTAACGGTGAAGATTGCAGTTGACGCCATGGGCGGCGATTTTGCGCCTAGGGAAATAGTCAGGGGTTCGGTGGACGCGGCTCGCAAATATCATTGCGAGATCGTGCTTGTCGGTGATGAGCCGCAGATTCGCGAGGTCCTTGCGGAGACGCCGGACTGGGAAAAGCTGGGCATCACCATCCACCATACGACGGAAGTCATCGCGATGGGCGAGCATCCGGCGGAGGCCGTGCGCAAGAAGAAGGACGCCTCCGTGGTCGTTGCTACGCAGCTCGTCAAGGACGGCACCTGCGATGCTGTGCTCTCGGCGGGCAGTACGGGCGCGGCCGTGACGGCAGCGCAGTTCATTCTCAAGCGCATCAAGGGCATCGGGCGCCCGACCATCGCGACGCCGATGCCGACGCCGAAGGGCGTGACGCTGCTCCTGGATTCTGGCGCGAATGTCGATACGAAGCCGGAACATCTCGTGCAGAGCGGCATTATGGGTTCCATTTACGCGCAGTATGTTTTCGGCATCGAGTCCCCGCGCGTGGGTCTGCTGAACATCGGCGAGGAGGAGACCAAGGGCAATGAGCAGGCCAAGGCGACGCACGAACTACTCAAGAACGTACATACCATTAATTTCTGCGGCAACGCCGAAGGCAGGGATGTGCCTACGGGCGATTTTGATGTCGTAATTTGTGATGGATTTGTCGGCAATATTGTGCTAAAATTTGCAGAGGGTCTGGCGAATACCATCATGGGTCTGCTCAAGGATGCCCTGAAACACGGCGGCTTGCTCGCCAAGCTCGGCGCCATGCTGCTCGTGCCGACGCTGCGCAAACTCGGGAAACGGCTTGATGTGACGGAGTACGGTGGTGCACCACTTCTGGGCGTCAACGGTGTCTGCATCATCAGCCACGGTTCCTCAAAGGCCAAATCCATCTGCAGTGCCATCGGCGTGGCAGATGATTATGTCGAGGGCAAGGTGCTCGAGCATATTCACGATACGATCGTGGAGGAGGAGCAGCTGGCCAAGGCTGAGGAAGAAGCGGCAAAAGCGGCGGCAGCAAAAGCGCAGCAGCCGCAGGCAGCCAGCCAGCCATGAGGTATCGTACGTTAAACAATCAGAGGCGTTTTGGCGCGCCGCCTGAAGGAGGATTTTTGCATGTTTGAGAATAACGCTATCTGTAAGCTCCTGCATATTAAATACCCGATTTTCCAGGGCGGCATGGCCTGGATCGGTACGGCGGAGCTGGCATCGGCAGTGTCGAATGCAGGTGGCCTGGGCATCATCGGTGCGGGCAACATGCCGGGTGATTTGCTGCGCAAGGAAATCCAGAAGTGCAAGGGCTGGACGGATAAGCCTTTCGGCGTGAACGTGATGCTTCTCAGCCCGCACGTCAAGGATGTCATGCAGGTCGTGCTCGACGAGAAAGTGCCGGTCGTTACGACGGGCGCAGGCAATCCGGGCGAATATGTGCCGGCGCTGAAGGAAATCGGCTCGAAGGTTATCCCGGTCGTGGCGTCTGTGGCTCTCGCGAAGCGCCTCGTGCGTTCGGGTGCCGATGCGGTCATCGCTGAGGGCACGGAGTCGGGCGGTCATATCGGCGAGATCACGACGATGGCTCTCGTGCCGCAGGTCGTCGATGCCGTGGATGTGCCGGTCATCGGTGCGGGCGGTATTGCGGATTCACGCGGTATGGCAGCGGCCTTCGCGCTGGGCGCGCAGGCTATCCAGATGGGTTCTCGCTTCGTCATGAGCGAAGAGTGCATTGCGCATCCGAACTATAAGGATTTCGTGCTCAAGGCCAAGGATCGTTCCACGGTGGTCACGGGCCGTACGCTCGGTCATCCGGCGCGCGTGCTGCAGAACCAGCTCACGCGCAAGTTCCTGAAGATGGAGAGCGAGGGTGCTTCGCCTGAGGAGCTTGAGAAGCTCGGTGTGGGCTCGCTGCATAAGGCAACCCATGAGGGCGATGTGCACAACGGCTCCGTGATGATCGGTGAGATATCCGGTATGCTCAACGATATCAAGCCGGTGAAGACCATCATCGAGGACATCGTGAACGGCCTGCCGGATGTGGTCAAAAACATCAACAGCAAATGTGAATAAACAGGGGGATAAGGTAACGTGAATAAACTAGCCTTTGTATTCCCGGGACAGGGTGCTCAGGCCGTAGGCATGGGCAAGGACTTTTACGATAAATATGAGACGGCCCGCAAGCTCTTTGCCGAGGCCGATGAAGCGCTGGGCTACTCCATCAGGGAGATGTGCTTCGAGGGCCCCGCAGAGGACCTGAAGCTGACGGCGAACACGCAGCCGGCCATCCTCACGATGAGCGTCATCGCCTATGCGCTGCTGAAAGAGCAGGGTGTAGAGCCGGATATCACCGGCGGCCACAGCCTTGGCGAGTATGCGGCACTCGTGGCCGCCGGCGTGCTCTCATTCCAGGATGCCGTGGTGCTCGTGCATAAGCGCGGCCAGTATATGCAGGAGGCGGTTCCCGTCGGCGAGGGTGGCATGGCGGCCATCATCGGCCTCGATGACGCTACCATCCAGAAGGCCTGCGATGAAGCTGCGGCCAGGACGAAGGGCCAGGTGCTGCCCGTCAACTACAACTGCCCGGGCCAGACGGTCATCGCGGGCTCTACGGCGGCCGTGGAGGCTGCCGCGGCGGCATTGAAAGAGGCCGGTGCCAAGCGCGCCCTCGTGCTGCCCGTGTCGGCGCCGTTCCATTCGCCGCTCATGCAGCCGGCGGCGGAAAAGCTGGCGGCCGAGCTCGACAAGGTTACGCTCCACGATGCGAATATTCCCGTGGTCTCGAACTACACGGGCAAGCTGGAGACGAGCGCGGCCGACATCAAGACCAATCTCGTCGCGCAGGCCGACCATCCCGTGCAGTGGATCCAGTGCGTCAGGACGATGCAGGACTTCGGTGCAGATACCTTCGTCGAGGCGGGCCCGGGCAAGACGCTCTGCGGGTTCAACCGCCGCATCGACAAGGCTATCAAGAGCCTGAACGTCGGCGATGAGGCCAGCTTGCAGAAAACGCTTGACTATTTCAAGGAGGTCCGTTAATATGCTTTTAGATGGAAAAGTTGCGCTGGTTACCGGCGCTTCCCGGGGCATTGGCCGGGCCATTGCCTTGAAGCTGGCCAGCGAGGGTGCGAAGGTCGCCATCAATTACGCCGGCAACACGGCGAAAGCTGAGGCCGTCAAGGCGGAGATCGAGGCGGCGGGCGGCGAGGCCATGCTCGTGCAGGCCGACGTCTCCGATGCGGCACAGGTCGATGCCATGGTCAAGACGGTGGCGGAGGCCTTCGGCACCATCGATATCCTCGTGAACAACGCGGGGATTACGCGCGACGGCCTGCTCATGCGCATGAAGGAAGAGGACTTCGATGCGGTGCTGAACACGAATCTCAAGGGCGTGTTCCATTGCACGAAAGCTGTCTCCCGTCTCATGATGAAGAAACGTTACGGTCGTATCGTGAACATGGCTTCGGTCGTCGGCCTCATGGGCAATGCCGGTCAGACGAACTATGCGGCGGCCAAGGCGGGTGTCATGGGCTTCTCGAAGTCGGCGGCACGCGAGCTGGCCTCGCGCGGCATCACCGTGAATACGGTGGCACCGGGCTGCATCAATACGGACATGACGGCTGTGTTGCCGGATAAGGTCAAGGAGGGCATGCTCCAGAGCATCCCCCTGCAGCGCATCGGTGAGCCTGAGGACGTGGCCAATGCGGTCCTGTTCCTCGCTTCGGATTTAGCGGCTTATATTACGGGCCAGAACGTCGATGTAGACGGCGGCATGGTAATGTGATATAACTATATAAGTACAGTAAGTACCACACTTAAGGAGGAAATTTCACATGGAAACTTTGGATAAGGTAAAAGATATCGTCACGGAGCAGCTGGGCGTTGAGCGTGACGAGGTAACGATCGAGTCTTCTTTCATCGATGACCTCGGTGCTGATTCCCTCGACATCGTCGAGCTGATCATGGCCTTCGAGGAAGAGTTCAACATCGAGATTCCGGACGAAGCTGCCGAGAAGATCAAGACCGTGCAGGATGTTGTCAACTACATCGACGAGCAGAAAAAGAACGCGTAAATTTTAGAACGTCTTATCTTTTACAAATCCCGTGAAGTTGCTTCGCGGGATTTTGTTGAGAGAGGAGATAGAGGAGGATAAACATGAAGCTTCCAGAACTGAAAATTGGTACGAAGATCGCAAAAGTACCAATCGTTCAGGGCGGCATGGCCATCCGGCTGTCCACGGCCAGATTGGCGGCTGCGGTGGCCAATGAGGGCGGCATCGGCCTCATTGCTATCTCCGGTATGCCGATGGACGAGATCCGCTACGAGATCCGCCTGGCACGTTCACTGACCAAGGGAGTCATCGGTGTCAATATCATGGTGGCGGCGCGCAACTTCGCGGATGCCGTCCGCACGGCCATGGATGAGGGCATTGATCTCGTCGTGGCTGGTGCCGGGTTCTCCCGCGACATTTTCGGTCTGGGACGCGAGACCGGTACGCCGGTTGTCCCTATCGTCTCTTCGGTCAAGCTGGCGAAAATCTCCCAGAAGCTGGGTGCTTCGGCCATCGTGGTCGAGGGCAAGGAGGCCGGTGGCCACCTCGGCACCAGTACGTCCGTGCGCGATCTGATCCCCGATATCCGCGCGGCGGTGAAGATTCCGGTCATTGCAGCGGGCGGTGTGCTTTCGGGCCGTGACATCACGGACTTCATCAAGATGGGGGCCAATGGCGTACAGATGGGGTCGCGTTTCGCGGCCAGCGTGGAGTCGAATGCGGCACCGGCGCTGAAGGAATATTACCTGAAGTCGAAGCCGGAGGATGTCGTCATCATCCACAGCCCTGTGGGCCTGCCGGGCCGTGCCGTGCGCACGCCGTTCTCGGCGAAGGTGCTGGAGGGTCCCGTGCCGCCGAAGTCCTGCGATAACTGCCTCAAGCAGTGCCAGCATAACTTCTGCATCATCAAGTCGCTGATTCGCGCGCAACAGGGTGACGTGGAGACTGGGCTCGTCTTTACGGGCGAATATCTGCCGCGCATTGACAAGATTTTGTCTGTACATGAGATTTTCCAGCAGCTGCAGAACGAAGCGGCCGCTGTCGAGGAATAAAGATATACGTTAGAGAGGAGTTTTCGGTTTTGAGCAAGCGTATTGTGATTACCGGCCTTGGTGCGATTACGCCAATCGGCATCGGCAAGGATGAGTTTTGGCAGGGCCTGATGGAAGGCCGCAACGGCATCGACAAGATCACCCGTTTTGACGCTGCGGAGTATAAATGCCAGATTGCCGGCGAGGTCAAAGACTTCGATGCGACGGCCTATGGTATCGAGAAGAAAGAGGCCCATCATATGGACCGCTACAGCCAGTTCGCCGTGGCGGCGGCAGGCATGGCCATCAAGGATGCGGGTCTTGACCTCGAAAAAGAGGACTGTGACCGTATCGGTACGTTTGTCGGCGCGGGCATCGGCGGCATTGAGACGATGAACGGCCAGTATAAGAAGCTCTTCGACAAGGGCCCGGGCCGTATCTCTCCGTTCTTCATCCCGATGATGATCGCGAACATGGCCGCTGGCCAGGTCTCTATCAACTACGGCTTGCACGGCCCTTCGGCCTGCGTGGTCACGGCCTGTGCTACGGGCTCTGACTGCATCGGCCAGGCCATGCGCGTACTGCAGCGCGGCGAGGCCGATGTCATGGTCGCAGGCGGCACGGAAGCCTCTATCAGCGAGGCGGCGGTGGCCGGCTTCAGCGCGATGAAGGCGCTCTGCATGGATCACAACGATGATCCACAGCATGCCTCCCGTCCGTTCGATGCGAATCGCAGCGGCTTCGTCATGGGCGAGGGTGCGGGCATTGTCGTGCTCGAGACGCTGGAGCATGCCCAGGCACGCGGTGCGCATATCTACGCGGAACTCGCGGGCTATGCCTCGAATGCCGATGCTTATCACATCACGAGCCCGGCGCCGCATGGCACGTATCAGGCGAAGTGCATGGCTGCAGCCATTGAGGACGCGGGCCTCACGGCGGCCGACGTCGACTATGTCAATGCCCACGGCACGTCCACGCATATGAATGATCAGGGCGAGACGGAGGCCATCAAGACGGTCTGGGGTGAGCATGCCAAGGACGTGTCCGTTTCCTCCATCAAGTCCATGACGGGCCATATGCTCGGTGCCGGTGGCGGCGTGGAGTGCATCGCAACGGTTCTCGCTATCGAGAACGATATGCTGCCGCCGACAATCAACTACGAGACGCCGGACGAGGGTCTCGACCTCGACTACGTACCGAACAAGGCCAAGGCAAAGACCGTGCGCGCGGCTATCTCGAACTCCTTTGGTTTCGGCGGCCACAACGCCTGCCTTGTGCTGAAGAAGTTCGCGGAGTAAGCGATGATGATCGCAGCGATGAATGAAGCGCGCCGGCGGGAGCTCACAGAGCTGGCCGCTGCGCTCGGTGTGACCTTTCAGGATCTGTCCCTGCTGCAGCTCGCGATGACGCATACCTCGTATGCCAATGAGGCGAAAAGGCCTCTGGAATGCAACGAGCGTCTGGAGTTCCTCGGCGATGCCGTGCTGGAGCTCGCCTCCAGTACGTATCTCTATACGCATTTTCCCAAGCTGCCTGAGGGGCAGCTCACGAAGATTCGCGCGAGCATCGTCTGTTCGGCGACGCTCGCGGAGCTCGCGCGCAAGCTGCATCTCGGCGATTATCTGCTGCTGGGCCACGGCGAGGAGATGAGCGGCGGCCGCGAGCGGCAGACGAACCTCGAGGATGTCTTCGAGTGCGTCATCGGTGCCATCTACCTCGATCGCGGCTGGCCCACGGCCAATGCCTATGTGCTGCGCCAGCTCCTGCCGGAATTTCAGCGGGTGGCTGAGGGCTTCGAAGTGCAGAAGGACTACAAGACGCAGCTGCAGGAGGTCGTGTTCAAGCGGCCGCAGCAGAGCATCGAGTATGTGGAGCTCGCCGAGTCGGGCCCGGACCATAATAAGACCTTTATCTTTCAAGTCGTAGTGACGGGGCAGATCATGGGCGAGGGCACGGGACACAGCAAGAAAGAGGCAGAGCAGCGGGCCGCGAAGCAGGCACTGGAGAAGCTATCCTGAAACGAAATAACAATAGCAAAAAGACAACGGGTAACAGTAAGCATAATATTATCCGTTGTCTTTTTTAATGCCAGTCTTGCCTTATGGTGCCTATAATAGAAGGAATCATTTTATGTGTGTCATGGGACTTACAGAGGAGGAGAGAATATGCGTAAACTGACGATGCTCGGTACGGGCAATGCGATGGTCACCCGTTGCTACAATACCTGCTTCTTTATCGAGCTGGACGACGGCAGCCTGTTCCTTACGGATGCGGGCGGCGGCAACTATATCCTGCATCAGTTCGAGGTCGTAGGATTTGACTATCAGAAATGCCACCACATGTTCGTGACACATGGTCATACCGACCATATCCTCGGTGTCATCTGGGTGCTGCGCAAGATCGCCGATCTGATGAACAAGGGCAAGTACGAGGGCGAGTTCCATGTTTATTGCCATGATGTGGTCAGGGACATGCTGCTCACGGTCACGCAGATGATGCTGAAGAAGAAGGACTTCGCGCGGATCGGCAATGGCATCTATATCCACGAGGTGCAGGACGGTTCTGTGGTGACGTTTAACGGTGTAACGCTCACGGCTTTCGATATCCTCTCGACGAAGGCGAAGCAGTTTGGCTATGAGCTGAAATTTGCCGACGGCGAGCGGCTGACCTGTCTCGGGGACGAGCCCTACAACGAACACGACAAAAAGTATGCCGAGGGAGCGGACTGGCTGCTGGCCGAGGCGTTCTGCAAGTACGGCGACCGCGACAAGTTCAAACCCTATGAGAAGAACCATAGTACCGTAAAAGAAGCCTCCGAGCTGGCAGAACAGCTTGGGGTGAAGAACCTCGTGCTCTACCATACAGAGGATAAGAGCATCAGGACCCGCAAGCAGGACTACAGCGCGGAGGCCAAAGAATATTTCCACGGCAACGTCTATGTGCCGGATGATCTGGATGTGTTGACGCTCTGAGCCGGTTTAATGGTACATGCGCAACAGAAAATCCAAATAGGCCTGGGAGGTCTTTTTGAAGGAGTTCAGCTCTTCCAGTGTGAGGCCATCCAGTCCCTTGAGGAAGTTGTGGCGCGTAATTTCGTTTTGCTGCTCCAATATGGTCCTGCCCCGCTCCGTCAGCGTGATGATATTGCTGCGGCGGTCTCTGGGGTCGCGATGCTTCTCCACATAGCCCTGTTGGGCGAGTTTCTCGATGACCGTGGTGAGTTGCTGCTTCGAGATATTGAGCAGGCTGCTGATTTCGGTGAGAGATGTCGCCTGCTCTGTGGCCAGCGCACAGAGGGCAGCGAATTGGTTGAGCGGAATGGGCACAGAGGCGCGCCGAAAGCAGTTGTTGCGTACATAGACGAGCATCTTGATAAAGTCTTTGGATATATCGTTGGCAAGTTCATTTTTTTCTGGCATGTCAGACACTCCTATCGTGCTTTTGTGTGTTTCTGTTAGATAAAACGTGCGATTCCCTAAAATATTCATTAACGCGGGGTGGGTTTGTTCAAATCCGGTTGACTTTTCACTAGATATACTATACGATAGATAACATCATTAGTAAAGTTTTATTTACTATTTTGTTTAAGAGAGTTAAAAGGAGGTTATCTGTTTGTTTTTTGCGAAAAACAAGAAGCTGGGAGCAGTGGTTATCGCTGCACTGCTGGCGACTTCCTCGGTCTGGCTGGCTGGCTGCGGCAATAAGCAGCAGGCACAGAAGATGGGTACGCAGGTGAAGGTCATGCAGGTGATCCAGCAGGATACGCCGCTCTATCAGGAGTATGCTGGCCAGATTGCGGGCAAGGACGAGGTAAAGGTACAGTCTAAGGTATCTGGCAACGTCGTGGAGAAGTTCGTGGAGGGCGGCCAGTTCGTGGAAGCGGGCCAGCCACTCTACCGCATTGATTCACGGCAGTATGAATCAGCTGTGCTCGCGGCCCAGGCCACGCTGGCGCAGACCCAGGCCACGCTGAACAACGCCGAGACCGATCTCGCGCGTAATCAGCAGCTCTATGCCTCGAATGCCATTTCGGAGCAGGCCGTAACAACGCAGCAATCGACGGTGCAGTCTTATCAGGCACTGGCCGATGCCAATGCCGCACAGCTCCGCAAGGCACAGCAGGATCTTGCGGATACGGTCATCTATGCGCCGATGTCCGGACAGCTGGGTGTCGATGACGTGGCCGTCGGTGCCTTTACCGCCGCGGGCAATACGACGCTGGTGACGATTGGTTCATCCGACCCGGTCTATGCGCAGTTCAGTCTCTCCGAGACGGAATATCTCAGGATGATGAATATGCAGAATGGCAGTGTCGGTGGGCTCGCGCATGTGACGATTACACTGGCGGATGGTTCGGTCTATCCGGCAGAAGGCCAGATCGTGGCGGCAGATCGTGCCCTGAAGGACAAGACGGGAACGCTGACGGTCAAGGCGCTGTTCCCGAATCCGGACAATCTGTTACTGCCGGGCATGTTCGCGCGTGTCCGTCTGTCTGGCGAGATCGTGCCGGATGCCCTGCTCGTACCGCAGCGTGCGGTGCAGCAGCTCCTGGGCAAATCCTTTGTCATGGTTGTGGGCGAAGACGGTAAGTCGGCTGCCCGCACGGTGGAGCTCGGCGAGAAAGTTGGCAGTTATTACATCATCAAGTCGGGTATTGAGCCGGGCGATAATGTCATCGTCGAGGGCTTGACGAACCTGAAGGAAGGCATGGATCTCGTCATCACGCAGGTTACGCCGGAGGATATGGGCTTCTCGATGGAGGAGGATAATACCAAATTCAACGACAGCGAGATTTCGTCAGCTGAACCGTCTAAGCAATAAGGGGGCGCGGCATTTTGTCTAAATTCTTTATTCACCGCCCTATCTTTGCGATCGTCATTTCCCTGATTATCGTGATTGGCGGTGTACTGGCGGGTCTGCAACTGCCGATTGCGCAGTATCCGCAGATTTCTCCGCCGACGATTTCCGTCAGTACGATGTATACGGGTGCTAATGCCGAAGTCGTCAATGAGACCGTTGCGCAGATCATTGAGCAGCAGGTCAACGGCACGCAGGGTATGGATTATATGTCCTCAAACTCCAGCGATAACGGTTATTATGGTCTGCAAGTCGTGTTCAAGGTCGGTACGGACGGCGATATGGACTCCGTCAAAGTACAGAATAATGTGGCCGTTGCCAATGCATCGCTGCCAAGCGATGTCAAGACGGTCGGTGTGACGACGGAAAAGGCCTCTAATGAGATGGCCTACATGATGTCCATCTATTCGCCGGATGGTACCTATGACCGCGCGTTCATGAAGAACTATGCCGATGTCTACCTGCTCGACAAAATCAAGCGTGTGCCGGGCGTCGGCAGCGTGCAGGTATTCGGCTCAGACTATGCGATGCGCGTATGGTTGAATCCGGACAAGCTCGCGGAGTATGGCCTGACCGTGGCGGATGTTACGGCGGCAATCAACGAGCAGAACGTGCAGGCACCGGCCGGTACGGTCGGTGGTATGCCGGTCAGCAACGGTCAGGAGAAGCAGTCCACAGGCCGTATCGCCGGCCGTCTCGTGACGCCGGAGGAGTTCGGCAACATCATCCTGAAGTCTGATGCGGACAGCGGTGCCTTTATCTACCTCAAAGACGTCGCCCGCATCGAGACGGGGCAGAAGAACAACGAGATCGTCTCGAAGTTCAACGGCTATCCGGCTGTGGGCTTCGGTATCCAGATGACGTCCGATGCCAATGCTATGGAGACGGTAAACAGCGTCAAGGCTATCCTCGACGAAGCAAAGGATACGTTGCCGCCGAATCTGAAGATGTCAGAGGTCTTTGACTCCACGGATTACATCCGCGCGTCCATCAAAGAGGTTATGGAGACGTTCTTCGAGGCACTTGCGCTCGTTGTGTTCGTCATCTTCATCTTTTTGCAGAATTGGCGTGCGACGCTCATCCCGCTCTTGGCCGTGCCGGTATCCCTCATTGGTACGCTCGCCGCGTTCATTCTGTTGGATTTCTCCATCAATACGCTGACGCTCTTCGCGATGGTCTTGGCCATCGGCCTCGTTGTCGATGATGCTATCGTCGTCATCGAGAACGTTGAGAAGCACATGGAAGAAGGTCTCGAGGTCGTCGATGCCACGGAGCGTGCCATGGATGAGGTGCAGGGGCCTGTCGTGGCCATCGCCTTCGTTCTGGCTGCCGTGTTCGTGCCGGTTGCTTTCCTCGGCGGCATGATGGGCGTGCTCTATAAGCAATTCGCCCTGACTATCGCCATTTCCATGGCGTTGTCGGCCTTCGTGGCCCTGTCCCTGACGCCGGCTCTGTGCGCAATGATTTTGAAACCGCACTCGGCCAAGGACGACGAGGGTTTGCTCGGCCGTTTCTTCAAGAAATTCAACGATGGCTTCGAATACACGAAGCATCGCTATATGGGCGTGGTGGCGCGCTTTATCCGCCATACGCGGCTCGCGATTGTCTTTATGCTCATTGTCTGTGGTATCGCAGGCATCGTCTACAAGAATCTGCCGTCCACGTTCGTGCCGGAGGAGGACCAGGGCTACCTGATGACGTCCATCTCCCTGCCCGAGGGCACGTCGATGAACCAGACGCAGAAGACGGTCGACAAGGTGCAGACGGCAGCCGCCCAGCAGATACCGAAGCTGCAGAGCACCATGTCCATCACGGGTTTCGATATGCTTTCGTTTAACGCGAAATCCAGTGCCGGCATGGTCGTGCTCGGCTTCCAGGATTGGAGCAAACGCCCGGGTGACGAGTATTCCGTCAGCGCGGCGACGAAGAAGATGTTTGCGCTCGGCGCGCAGGTCGCGCCTGAGGCCACGGTCATTACGTTTAACCCACCGGCTCTGCCGGGCCTCGGCACGGTTGGTGGCTGGACGTTGCAGCTGCAGGATATGTCCGGGCACACGGATCTGGAGCTCAGCGATGTGACGCAGCGCATTGTCGCGGCGGCCAACCAGCGGCCGGAGCTCAAAGGCGTGCGCACGACCTACAATATCAATTCACCGGTCGTCAATTACGAGTTGGACCGTGAGAAAATCAAGAACATGGGCGTGCAGCTGACGGATGTGTTCACGGCTATGCAGGTGAACTATGGCGGTGCGCAGGTCAACGACTTCAACCAGTTCGGCCGCAGCTACAAGGTCGTGCTGCAGTCCGACCGCGAGTACCGCAGCGATACCGAGGCCATGAAGTTCATGTTCGTGCGCAACAGCAGCGGCGAGCTGATCCCACTCGATATGCTGCTGAAGCCGAAGCAAAGCACGGGCCCGTCCCAGATCTCCCGCTTCAATGGCACGCGTGCCGTGCAGATTCAGGGTAACGCTGCTGATGGGTATTCCTCCAGCCAGGCCATGAATGCAATCCAGGAGATCGTGCAGCAGGAGGCGCCGACGGGCTACGCCATTGAGTGGTCCGGCCAGAGCCGCGAGGAGAAAAATGCGGCCAGCTCGACGGGCAAGGTGTTCGCTCTGTCTTTGCTGTTCGTCTTCCTCGCTCTGGCAGCCCTCTATGAGAGCTGGAGCGTGCCGTTCGCAGTGCTGCTGACGGTGCCGACGGGACTCATGGGCGCCCTCGTCTCCGAGTATGGACTTTCTACGCTTGATACGCTGCTTGGCCATCCAAATCCGGGTCTGCAGGATAGTGTCTACATGCAGATCGGTATCATCATGATTATCGGTCTGGCTGCGAAGAACGCCATCCTCATCGTCGAGTTCGCGAAGGTGCGTGTGGATCGCGGCATGGAGCCGGTCAAGGCGGCCATTGAGGCGGCTGGCCTGCGCCTGCGCCCGATTCTCATGACGTCATTCGCGTTCATCATCGGCTGCTTGCCGCTGGCAGTGGCTTCCGGTGCTGGTGCGGCAGCGCGTAACGGCATGGGCGTCGCCGTCGTCGGCGGCATGCTCTTCGCCACTTCTCTGGGTATCTTCCTCATCCCGGTCTTCTTCGTGCTGACGGAGTGGATCGCGGTGAAGCTCGGTATCCAGAAGCCGGTCAAGAAAAAGAGCGCTACAGACTATATGTAACATCTGGTTCCTTATCCGGATGTATAGAAGCCTCTGCTTTTTGAGCAGGGACTTTTATTTTTTTGACAGAAACACTTGCTATTGCATCACCTGAATTTGTATAATAGAAGAGATGAATATCAGGTTTTGAAAGGAGCTACATATATGGCTGAAAATAAAGATAAACCCATGTCGAAAGAGGATGCGCTGGCCAATGCGCTGAAGCAGATCGAGAAGGACTTCGGCAAAGGCTCGATCATGCGCCTCGGCGACGCTAAGGCGAACATGAATATCGAGACGATTCCAACGGGCATTTTGCCACTCGACATCGCACTGGGCGTGGGCGGCGTGCCACGCGGCCGTATCATTGAGGTCTATGGGCCGGAGTCCTCTGGTAAAACGACAGTCACGTTGCATATGATTGCGGAGGCGCAAAAGCAGGGCGGCATCGCAGCCTTTATCGACGCGGAACATGCGCTCGATCCGGTCTATGCACAAAAGCTCGGGGTCGATATCGACAACTTGTTGATTTCCCAGCCGGATACCGGTGAGCAGGCGCTCGATATCGTCGATGCACTCGTGCGTAGCGGCGCCATTGACATCATCGTCGTCGACTCTGTGGCCGCCCTCGTGCCGAAGCAGGAAATCGAGGGTGACATGGGTGATTCTCATGTTGGCCTGCAGGCTCGCCTCATGAGTCAGGCTATGCGCAAGCTCACGGGTATCATCTCGAAATCCCGCACCGTGGCCATCTTTATTAATCAGATCCGCGAGAAGGTCGGTGTGATGTTTGGCAGCCCTGAGACGACGACGGGTGGTCGTGCGTTGAAGTTCTATTCCTCCGTGCGCCTCGACGTGCGCCGCATCGATCAGATCAAGCAGGGGCAGGATGTTGTCGGCAACCGCACGCGCATCAAGGTCGTGAAGAATAAAGTCGCGCCGCCGTTCCGCACGTGCGAGTTCGATATCATGTACGGCGAGGGCGTCTCGAAGCTCTCCAGTATCATCGATATGGGTGTGGATATGGATATCGTCGACAAGAGCGGCGCCTGGTTCTCCTATCAGGGCAATCGCCTGGGCCAGGGCAAGGAAAATGCAAAAAAAGCACTGGCAGAGCAGCCGGAGCTCATCGCGGAGATTGAGGCAAAGATTCGTAGCAAGCTGCTTTCGGACGATGGTGATGCTGAGACGGATGTGGCCCAGACCGTAGGCGCGGGCAAGAAGGACGAGACGGACGATGTGGACCAGGAGGAGTAAGCGCAGTCCTGTACAGGACGGAGAGGAGGCGGCGCAACCGCGCAAGCCGACGAAGACGGCACTCGTCACGGCCGTCGACATCCTCGCGCGGCAGGAGTACAGCGAGCAGAAACTGCGCGAAAAGCTGCAGCGCAAGGGCTACGAAGAGGAGGAAATCGATGCAGCGATCAGACGACTCGTTGAGAAACATTATCTCGATGATGCGGCGGCCTGTCAGCGGCAGTTTGATTTTCTCTATCAGGAGAGCCGCAAATCTGTGCGGCAGATTTGCCTGAAACTCCAGCAGCGTGGTTTTGACCGTTCGCTCATCTATGCCTGCGTGCCGCAGGATACCTACGAGCGCGAAAAAGAGGCGGCGATGCGGGTACTCAGCCTGAAGTTCAAGCCTTCCGCCGACCGTCAGAAGATGCTCGCATCGCTCTACCGCAGCGGCTTTGATAGCTCGGCATTGCAGGCGGCGGTGACAGAGTATACCGCAGACATAGAAGAATAATCCAGGAGATTTTACGGAAAGCTCTCCCAGCAGGGAGGGCTTTCTCTATAAAAACATTATTGCTTTATGCTATAATGATAGATAAGCTTATGTAGATTTGCTTATTACAGAGGAGGAACCCATTTTGACCAATATTGCCAATCACGCCAAAGTCGCCGATGAGATGATTCTCGTACTCGATTTCGGTGGTCAGTATAACCAGCTTATCGCGCGCCGCGTTCGCGAAGATCATGTCTACTGCGAGGTGCATCCCTCGACGCTATCCCTCGACGCAATTCGCGAGATGGCGCCCAAGGGCATCATTCTCACGGGCGGTCCGAACAGCGTCTATAAAAAGGATTCTGTGACTTGCAGCCCGGAGCTTTTTAAGCTGGGCATCCCGGTGCTCGGCATCTGCTATGGCTCGCAGCTCATGGCGCATTTGCTCGGTGGCAAGGTCGAGACGGCACCGACGAGTGAGTACGGAAAGACGGAAGTCGAGATTGACGCGCCGGATTCCCTGTTGTTGTCGGGGGTCGATCATCCGACGATTTGCTGGATGAGCCATACGGATTATATCGCGGCGGTGCCGGAAGGTTTCCGCGTGACGGCGCATACGCCGGTCTGCCCCGTGGCAGCCATGGAGAATGCGTCCAGGAAACTCTATGCCACGCAGTTCCATCCCGAGGTCCTGCATACGGTACAAGGGAAGCTCATGCTGAAGAACTTCGTCTACAACGTCTGCGGCTGCCAGGGCACCTGGCAGATGGGCGATTTCGTGCAGAAGACCATCACGGCGCTGCGTGAAAAAATCGGTACGGGCCGGGCACTTTGCGCGCTCTCGGGTGGCGTTGACAGCTCTGTGGCGGCCGTGCTGCTCTCCAAGGCCATCGGCAAGCAGCTGACCTGTGTCTTCGTCGATCATGGCCTGCTGCGTAAGGACGAGGGCGATCAGGTTGCCGCGGTCTTCGGCCCGGAGGGACCATACGACCTGAACTTCGTGCGCGTCAATGCGAAAGACCGATTCTATACGGCGCTCAAGGGCGTGACGGAGCCGGAGCGCAAGCGTAAGATCATTGGCGAGGAATTTATCCGCGTCTTCGAGGCTGAGGCGAAGAAGATCGGTGCGGTGGACTATCTCGTGCAGGGCACGATTTACCCCGATGTCATCGAGAGCGGCCTCGGCAATTCAGCCACGATCAAGTCACATCACAATGTGGGTGGCCTGCCAGACTATGTCGATTTTAAGGAAATCGTCGAGCCGTTGCGTCTGCTCTTTAAGGATGAGGTACGCGAGGTGGGCCGCGAGCTCGGCCTGCCTGACTATCTCGTGAACCGCCAGCCCTTCCCGGGCCCGGGCCTCGGCATCCGTATCATCGGCGAGGTCACGGAAGAAAAGGTCAAAATCGTGCAGGATGCCGACGCCATCTACCGCGAGGAAGTCGCGAAATCCGGTGTTTCGTCCAAGCTCGGCCAGTATTTCGCCGCGCTCACGAATATGCGCTCGGTCGGCGTCATGGGCGACGGCCGTACCTACGACTACGCCATCGCGCTGCGCGCCGTGCTCACCAGCGACTTCATGACCGCCGAGAGTGCCCAGCTCCCCTGGGACGTCCTCCAGCGCACCACGAGCCGCATCGTCAACGAGGTCAAAGGTGTCAACCGCGTTCTCTACGACTGCACCGGCAAGCCGCCCGCGACCATCGAGTTCGAGTGATTTTTTGAAACTCCGAACCCGTTGTGGCACAACGATTTTACGGTTTTATATCTCTCTTTTGATAACGATTTGATAACGCTCCCCATATACCGTATCATTCTATATTCCCACTGGATTGCGGGTAAAGAATGCTTTTTTACGGCTTATAAGTGAGGACAACCATATTAGAAAGCCCTTACCGATGGCAACGTCGGTAAGGGCTTTTGCTGTCTATTCGTCTATGTCAAGCCTGTCCCGGAACGCTTCTACCAGAAAATCGCTCAACTCTTTGGAGGGGACTTTGGCCCAGCGGTGAGTGGTGTCGTACTTGGGGTAGTTGTACCGCCAGCGGTCATAGTCTTCCCTGGTGATCTCCCCGGCCTCCAGCTTCTTGGCCTGCTCCGCCCAGGCGGACAGCATATCAAGCATATTGGTATAGGTCTTGCCTTTGGATTTGTCCAGACGCAGACAAACCTCGCCGTCAATCTCCCCAATAGTCAGCCCCCGAATATCCTCCAAAGCAAAGAGGGTGTGCATCAGGCCGATGTCGGTATCTATGTCA
>Ga0256404_1001639_pt1 | contig 53003 bp, 44 predicted proteins | sample RumenRJG_01DNA_FD_185990 | JGI IMG/M metagenome (GOLD analysis project Ga0256404, IMG submission 185990) | Bovine rumen microbial communities from Lethbridge, Alberta, Canada - RJG_01 | ecosystem: Host-associated > Mammals > Digestive system > Stomach > Rumen | place: Canada: Alberta | collected...
CGAGATGGCAAAATAAAAGCCCTCAAAATTCTCCGCGGTAGAAATGCGTTGCAAAGGTAAGCGGATTTTTGAGAACCACCAAAAAGCAAGTCTGAAGTGTTAAAATCTAAAAGTGGTTGATATACAGAGGTTTATCTCTATGTGTTTTTCATTGTTTATTGTTGTTTGGAGGTCTCTAAATACACCCACGAAATGCAAATTCTCCAATGCTTGTCACACTATTAGGGATAGTCACAGAGGTAAGACTAGTACAACCGTCGAACGCATAACGCTTTATTATTGTCACTCCGTTTGGAATTGTCACGGTGGTAAGGTAAGAACATAACTTGAACGCATTTTCCTCTATAGATGTCACACTAATAGTTTTGTCCATATATGTAACTGTCCCTGGAATGTTTACTATTCCCGAATAAGAACTAATATTCCCGTCTTTATTTGTCACTCCAAGTTCGGCACCATCATTTATGTAATTATAGTAGATGGTAACGCCGTCAGCATTTTCTACCGCGATGTCATGAGCATAAGCATTTGCTCCGAGAAGAGAAAGGAGCAGGGAAAGGAACAGATACGGGAAACAATTACTTGATTTCATGATAAGATAAATTACTGTTGATACTATTTATTAGTTACACGTGCAAAGGTAATAACTTTTTTTAATCATGCTATCTTTTTTGGATTTTTTCTGGTTCATCTCACCTCCCCTTTTGAGGACAGCAAAGAAAATGACCAAATGCCAGGGTCGGGGCATTTGGTCATTATTGATTCGTGATATGGATGTCGAGAGGGCTCTTACTCCTGTACTCTGTTGAACACGAAAGGTTGTTCCTCGCCTTCGACAACCAGTTCCATCGTGTCGGCAGTGAGCGTCTTGATTGTTGCCTTGTCGAAGTCAAAGTCGGCGAAGAGTTCTTCCTTTTCTCCGTCCATTGCACTCTTGAGCAGTCCCTTAACCATTTCCTCTTTTCCTTCAAGTTCGCCTGAAAGTTTAAGTTCGGCGAAGTCAATCTCCCCCTCTTCCTTCTTCATGTTGAGAGAGAGGCTGTTGCCTTCCTTCTTATATGTGCCCGGCACTACCATCAACATCTTGGCAGACATGTCACTTTCTTTAATATCGCCTACTATGACTATCGAGGCCTGTGAATCTTCTTCAAATACCAGAAGAAGTCCGAACTCTGCTGCGGGGATATTCGCCTGCCATGTTCCTACTATGCTTTGTGCATTCATTGTGACAACCATCATCAAGAGTGTTGCCAATACCATAAGTTTCTTTTTCATGATTACTGAGTTTTTAATATTAGTAATTACTTTGCTAATACACTGTGTTGTGATTATTCTTCGGCAAAGATACATAATAATAGTAAGACGACAAACATATTTTGGAAAAAAAAAGTGACTTTTCTCTCCACAAGTTCTGCCTTCTCACACAACGATGGAATGCTTCTTGAAAAGTAAAATAGGCTATATTGGTGAGTAAAATAGGCTAAATTACTCAGTAAAATAGGCTATATTACATATCGTACCCTGGCTTTTTGGCAAGCGTTCCCATGTTTGGTCTTATCTCCTTGTCGAACACCTGGTCTTTCCATTGTTCTGCCGGAATCTCCTCGTAACTGATGGATATTGACTCGTCGGTGGCACTGAGATGTTTCTCTATTACTTGAGTGAGTTCGCTTACGAAATCGCTCATTTGTTTCTCCGTGAGGTGCTTGGGATAGCATTTTACATTAATGTGTGGCATAATTTATTGATATTTTGGTAAGTTAATAATTTATTGAGGAGTTTAGGAGTTTATGAGTTTATGAGTTCATGAGTTTATGAGTTCATAAGTTTATGAGTTTAGGAGTTTTTTAGTTTAGGAGTTTGGGGTTCAGGCATTGGTTTTACACGTTGGCATGTATTACTACTGTACTAAGAGAATCCCATACTCCTAAACTTCTAAAACTACAACTGTATATTCTCTATGCGCAGTTTCATCAGTCCTGCTGGCACGCGTACCTCTACCACATCGCCCACCCGCTTGCCGAGCAGAGCCTGTGCTATGGGCGACTTTATCGAGATTTTCCCCTCGTGAATGTCTGCCTCATGCGGACTCACGATGGTGTAGGTCATCTTCTTGTTTGCTGCGAGGTTGGTCATTTCAACACGGCACAGCAACTGCACCGTGTCGGCACTCAGCCTCGACATGTCTATCACGCGGGCATTGGCCAGCACTTTCTGTTTGAAACTGATGCGGCTGAGCAGTCGCGCCTGCGCACGCTTCGCAGCATGATACTCGAAGTTCTCGCTTAGGTCGCCCTTGTCGCGAGCCTCAGCAATGGCCTCGCGCACCTTTGGCAGTTCCACGCTCTCCAGTTCATGCAGTTCGGCCACGAGACTGTCGTAGCCCTCTTGTGACATATATTCCATTTGCTTTTATTCTTTATTTAATTCTCTGTATTAGCCGCTAGAATGGCGTCACGGCATTGTTCCATGAGCCACTTCGGGGTGCTGGTGGCACCGCAGATGCCGATGCTGTTGATGCCTCGGAGCCACTCGGGGTCTATCTCTTCTGCCCCTTCTATAAGATGGCTGTTGGGATTAACGCGCTGACATTCGTTGAAAAGCACTTTGCCATTGCTGCTCTTGCGCCCGCATACGAACAGGATGAGGTCGTGACGGCGGGCGAAGGCGCTGACGTTGGGCATGCGGTTGGCCACCTGTCGGCAGATGGTGTCGAAACTCTTGAACTCGGCATCGGGCGAGATGTGCTCCTTGATGTACTCTATGATGCGCTGGAACTCGTCGAGCGACTTCGTTGTCTGCGAATAAAGATAGATGTCGCGGCTCATGTCGAGTTGTTTCACATCATCGAAATGGGCAATGACGATGGCGTTGCCCTTGGTCTGACCGACGAGTCCGAGCACCTCGGCATGTCCTGGCTTTCCGAAGATAACTATCTGTCCGCCCTCGGTTGCCTCATACTGTTTCTTTATTCGTCGCTGCAGTGCCAGCACCACGGGGCATGTGGCATCGATAATCTCGATGTTGTTCTTTTCGGCAAGGGCATACGTCTCAGGTGGCTCGCCATGAGCACGCAGCAGCACCTTGGCATCGTGCAGTTGCTTCATCTCGTCGTGGTTGATGGTTACGAGTCCCATCTTGTGCAGGCGCTCGCACTCCATGCCGTTGTGCACAATGTCGCCAAGGCAATAGAGCGTGCCACCCTTTGCCAGTTCTTCTTCTGCCTTGCGTATTGCAGTGGTCACACCGAAGCAGAAACCGCTACCACTATCTATTTCTATGTTTAACATTGAACTTTGAACTTTGAACTTTGAACTTTGCGCTCGGCTTTGCCGCTTTCACAAAGGCGTTAGCCGACTGAAAGAACTTTGAACATTGCGCTCGGCTTTGCCGCTTTCACCGCTCGGCTCCGCCGCTTATACGAGCAAAGCGAGTCTTAAGAAAGGCGTTAGCCGACTGAAAGAACTTTGAACTTTGAACTTTGAACATTGCCTCATCATATAACTAATCATAAAGTTCAATGTTCAAAGTTCAAAGTTCAAAGATTAACGTTCTTTCATTCCTTTAAAATACATATCGAGGAGGTCGCCTGCGGCTGCGAAACTTGTCTTCTCGCCGTTGAGCACCGACTGCTCGGCATGCTGTATGTTCTCAATGATTTGCGGATTGTTATAGAACGAGTTGCGCAGGTGCTCGTTGATGCTCTCATACATCCAGTATTTCGCCTGCTCGTTGCGGCGGTAGTTGAAGTAGCCGTTATTCTTCACGAAGTCGATGTACTGGTAAATCATGTCCCAAATCTCCTTCACTCCCGTACCATAGAAACCGCTGTAGCAGAGCACCTTGGGCAGCCAGCCGCTGTCGGGCATAGGGAAGAAGTGTAGCGCATTGCGGAAATTGGTTGCCGCCATCTGACACTTCTCGACGTTGTTTCCGTCACACTTGTTGATAACAATGCCGTCGGAAATCTCCATTATGCCGCGTTTGATGCCCTGCAGTTCGTCGCCTGTTCCTGCCAACTGAATGAGGAGGAAGAAATCTACCATGGAATGGCATGCCGTCTCGCTCTGCCCCACTCCCACAGTTTCAACGAATATCTTGTCGTATCCAGCCGCCTCGCAGAGGATGATTGACTCACGGGTCTTACGCGCCACACCTCCGAGCGAGCCCGCCGTTGGCGAAGGACGTATAAAGGCATTGGGATGAACAGAGAGTTTCTCCATGCGCGTCTTGTCGCCGAGGATGCTTCCCTTGCTGCGTTCCGAACTGGGGTCGATGGCAAGTACGGCGAGTTTTCCGCCGGTGCGTTCGAGCACATGAATGCCAAACTGGTCGATGCTGGTGCTCTTGCCGGCACCTGGCACACCGCTGATGCCCACACGCACAGAACTGCCGCTGTATGGCAAGCACTTCTCGATGACCTCCTGCGCCTTCTGCTGATGCGCGGGGTTCACGCTCTCTACAAGTGTCACCGCCTGACTAAGGATAGTGACATCGCCCTTCACTATTCCGTCAACCATCTCAGCAACAGTCATTTCGCGGCGGCGAAAACGTCCGCGCTTGAGATATGGGTTTACTATCGAAGGCTGTTCCACGCCGGCATTCACCGTCAAGCCTTTATATTCTTCATTGTTCTCTGGGTGTTCCATAGTGATTTGGTCGTTTGGGTGGTGATACTAACGTTCCACTTTTACGTTAATGACTACCTTTGCATTCTTTGGGTCGTTGGTAATCATCAGCACACGCGGCTCTGAGCGCAGGTTCTTCATTGCCTTGGGGTCGGCAGTAATCTTCAGCGTGGCCTTGTCGCCCACCTGCAGACGGCTCTTGCTCAACTGCACACTGAGACCAGCGGTGAACATCTGCAACGAAGTGATGTCGAGTTCGCTCTTGCCAACGTTCTCCAGCATAATGGTGCCACTCTTTTTCTTCTTTCCCTTCAACTTTCCAAGGTCGAGTGTGGTGTTGTCTATCTTCAGGCGCGGCGCGTTGCGCAGTTCGTCCTCTGTCAGTTCGTTGAATGCAGGCAGCAATACGACAGACACCTCAATCTCTTTGCCTGGACTCACCTTGTCGCCCGGTTTCATTCCGAGGAACACCGAGGTCTGCGTAAGACCAAAGTCGTGCACATTGTTTGAGTTGAGTGACAACTCCACAACGCCCTGCTTGCCCGGCTGAATGGTTGTCGGCGAGACGTTAGCACGCAGATAGTCGGGCAAGTGCATCACCACAGGACTCACCGCCTGATGGCTGCTGTTCATTACATGGATGCGCTTCAGCGGCATCTCGCCACGGTTCACATCGTCGAATTCCACGTGATTGACATCTGCCTTGATGTCGCCCAGCATAATGGGATAGCCGCCAGAGAAGGAAATGTCGCCCTCAGCAACCACACCTTTCAACGTGAGGTAATAAGGCTTTGACGAGGCATTGCTATACACTGCCAACTGCTTGCTGAAGTGTCCCATCTGCCGTGCATCGTATGTAGCGGAGATGACGAAACTCTCACCGTCGCCAATAGGCTGACGCGGGAAGTTGACAGTGGTGCATCCACAGTCGGGACGCACGTCGCTGATTTGCAGTTGCTGTCCTTTGTTTTTCAACTCGAAGTTGACTGTCACTGGTTGGTTAAACCTAACTCCACCGCAGTCCACCGTCTGGTGAACCGCGGTAATTTCCTGTGCCGAGATGCCTATTGCGGCAATCGCCAGCATTGATGATATAATAAGTTTCTTGTCCATAATCTGTTTATTTCACTTTGATGGTCAGCGCCTTGCTGCGAGCACTGAACTCTGGCGAGTAAGCGCACTGAACGGTGCATGTGCCCGTGGTATACTCTCCTGCGCGGTCAACGAAATATTCTGCCTCGACAACATGTGTTCCCTTCACCATACGGTCGAAGTAATAGTTCGTAGTATAGTCCTTCGGCGCGATGTAATATCCCCAATGGTAACCGCTGAGTTGCTTCACAGGCTCGAGACATGCAGCACGCTTGTCTGTGAGTTGCACAAAGTCGTAGTCGCGGTCGGCAGTGATGGTGATGCGCACCTTCACCTTGTCGCCAACATTCAGCGTCTGCGGGTCTTTCACCTCGCCGTTAGATGTCAGTTGCATTATCTCGCGTTTCACGCTGAGACATGACGAGGCGGCATCTATCTCGGTGCTTGGCTGCATGAACTGCGCATAGACAGCACCCCACGATGTGCCATCCGAGGTCTTTGTGACGGTGAGATTCTTAGGTCTCTCCACGTCAATGGCAGTCTTGACATAACCCATGCCCGCCGTTGACTTCGGCATTTCTATCTGTCGGTTGTCCACCTTGAATGTGGTGAGTTCCTTCTCGTCGAGCAGTTGCATGTTGCCATTGAGGAAAGCGAACACGGCATTGACGCTGTTTATCGGGGTGTCCCATGCCTGTGTGCGTTTCTCGGTGAGCAGCCAGCGGCGCATGTCGTCGATGGTCTGCTGGTCGTTAGCGTCAACAAGTTGCAATGCCTCTATCACCGCCGTCTGTGTCGGGATGCGGTAGTCGCACCAACTATATCCTGCACGTGGAGTCTCGAAATAGCGTCCTTTCTCATCGTTATATACGGTGTATTCCTTCAGGCTCTGGATGTACTCTGCGGCCTTTTCCAGTTGTCCGTCACGTGCAAGCACAACCGACATCAATGCTTTTGCATACATGCTCTGCGAGAGTTTCATCTTCTCCAGATGATTGATGAGATAGTCCTTTGCCTCTTTCTCCTTTGCGGTCAGTTCGCGACCAGAGATAGCATTCATATATACCCATTGCAGAGCGTGATAGTCATAGATATAAACTGGTTTCTTTTCTTTCTCCAGTTTCTTGAACTCCTCCACCTCTTTTATAACGATGTTGCTCAGATAGTCGTTGGCAAGTGTCAGTATGCTGCGTGTGTTGCTTTGCTCGCCGGCGAGCAAGTTAAGCCGTGTGAGGAACTCGATTACCTCGCCAGTCATGCACGGCGAGCCCATCATTCCCTTCCACCATGAGAACGAACCATCGGAGTTTTGCAGCACCTTAAGTCCGTCAACGGCATCGTTCAACCGCCTCGACATTGACGTCTTGTCGAAGAAGTTGGCAATCTTGCGCTTCTGGTCGCTCTCGTTCTTGGCATCAGCCACCCACGGTGTCTCGTCGAGTACGAGGTTCTTCAGTTCCTGGTTCTTCTCCAGTTGCGATGCCAGCGACGTCTCGCTGCCCTTTTCCTGCTGCCACTCCTTAAACACCTTCTCGATGTTAGGCGAACTGTTTACAAGTGACAAGCCGAGAGTGTTGGCATAATAGGAAGCCGCAAGCGATATGGCATTCTTCTCGTTCACATTGCCAACGTATGGTATTGCCTGCACCATCAGCCACGCCGGGTTGTTGGTGTATTCGAGAGTGAGTTTCGGACTGCTGATATCCTTGCCCGCAGGAATCATCTTCGTAAGGTCGATATTCATCGTGCCTGCGTTATGCTGAGTGATGGGCAGAGTGTTGATGACCATCTCCTTAGAAGGCAGTATCGGCAAGAAGTGTTGTTCGCCGTCGCTGAAGTTCTTGCCCGATGCCGTGATGCGGCAGACGAGCAGCGAAAGGTCTTTGCCCTTCAGGTCTTTCTCTGGGTTGAACGAGAATGTGGCAGAGCCCGTCTTTCCTGCCTCGACGCTGAACTGCTGCTTGCTCTCCATCAGCACCTTCTCTGTCTCTGGGTCGAGCAGAGTCATGGTCACGGTGCCTGAAACATTCTTCTCAGAAGTATTGAACAGTCGCGTCGAGATGGTTGAGTTGTCACCCATTCTCACAAATCGCGGAATGTTAGGCTGCACCATGACATCCTTCTGGGCAATCGCCTCGCCCGAAATCATGCCGTAATTCATGCTCTGGTCGTGGGCAAGTCCCATCATCTTCCATGTAGTAACGCTTTCGGGCAGAGTGAACTTGATGCTTATATTGCCCTTCGCGTCGCTTACAAGAGCAGGGAAGAAGAATGCTGTCTCGTTGAGGTTCTCGCGCATCTGCACGTCCTCTTTCTTTGACGATGTCACCTCTTCCTTTTTCTCCACAGATTGTTCATCTAAAGAAGCCTCTTCTTGACGCAAACTCTGCATAGCATCAACCTGTGGCTCCATAGCCAGATCATAGACACGGTTTGCCTTCATCATCCGTGCACCACCGGCGACCATATCGTCATACTTGATAACTGGGGAGGAGTATTTCATGCCTACTCCAAGTCCAGAGAACGATGTGAACTGGAATCCGCCGAACTCAAGGTCGTCGAACGATTTCCTGTAAGATGCATAGAACGAAGAGATGCCCGGGCTAGTCCAACTGGTATATGGCAGATACTGTACCAATGGCAGACCAAATGCCATTGAATATGGCTTAATCTGGTCGAGACTCTTGTCGTACATCGTGGCCATGAGTTGTGCCTTTGCGGGTTTTCCGTCAGGTGTAACTACAGAGAGTGTCCACTCCTCTTTTTGTCCCGGTGTGAGTCGGTCGCGGAATGTAGTCCACTTGAGCGTGAGATTCTTCTCTGGCAATGGTTTCCTTATCACTTCATAGTGTGTATAAGCGCGTCCGTCCTTCACCCAAGCGTAGTTGAGCAGCACACCCGAACCATACTCCTCTTTATATTCAAACCGTCGGGTATCGATGGCTTTGTTGAGTTCCATCGTGCTGTTTTCAAGCACACTGTCGCCCGATATGATGGTGTAAAGCACATGAACATTCTCGTCGGAAGAGCCAACCATCACGCTCACAGGCTTGCCATCGCGCGGGAACACATTGTCGGTGATATAGAACCAGTCGTGAGTCTCCACGCAAGGAGTCTTGTCGTCGAGCGAGAAGATTACGAACTCCACCTCTTTCTCCTCTCCCTTGCATGTGGCCTTCATCACATGCTTGCCCGAAGGCATTGATGTGAAGTCGAGCGCTATGCTCTCGTTTGCCTTCACGGTCTTGGCATCCTTACCGTCGATGGTATATGTCACGTCGGCCTCCACTTCCTTGCCAGCGGCATTACGAAGAGCGAACGTCACGCTCTTCAGTTTGTCCTTGAGTTCTTTCTCCGGAAGGTTGAAGTCGAAGTAATACTCCTTCTTTCCCAATGGCAGCGATGTCTCGCCCTCGTGCGACTCGCCTGCGGCATCGGTCACCTTTGCATTCACAACATAGTCGAACACCTCGTAACTGCCTGCAGGATAGATAAACCTGAGCGGTATCTCAAATTCGCCATTCTCGTCGGAAGTCGCTTCACCGTTATACAGTTCTGTATCATCGCGACTATAGCCTCGCCACCAGCCCCACCAAGCCTGTCGGCGCTTCACGGTATAAGTCACCTTTGCGCCCTGCACAGCCACACCGGCATAACTCTTGGCACGACCTTTCACCTGGATGGTGTCGCCAACCTTATACGATTGTTTGTAATCGTCGAACTCCACCTCGAATGTGGGACGCTTGTACTCCTCCACATTAAAATATGTAGAAGTGCCAAGGTATTTTGAACGCACAGAGAACTGTCCTGTAAGTCCGCTGCTGGGCAACTCGAAGTCGGCAGATGCCACACCGAACTCATCGGTTACGACATTTGCGCTTGCCACTGCTTCATGGTTAGCATTACGCAACTCCAACTCCACTTTCACATTGGCATCAGCCTTTGCATCAATGCCTTTCTTTATGCTATATGCCAACACAGCCACATGCACCGTCTGTCCTGGACGGTAGATGGAACGGTCGGTATATATCTGAATGCGCTTGCTGTCAGAAGGACTGTGGGCATGATTGTAATTGTTCATTCTGGAGTATGACACAGGATAATAGTTGTCACCATCGGCAGAAATCACCACATTTGCCACGTATGGTTTCTCCGGTATCATCACCTCGCCCTTTGCATCCGTAGTATAATAGGTGAAAGAGAGAGCCTCGTCTCTATTTGCATAAGGAGCCACACCTATCTTGGCGTTAGCCACTGGCTGGCCGCTGTTCTGGTCGAGCACAGCGAACCTCGACTTCTCACCAGGCAGCGGGATTGCCACATATGTAAGACGTGTGACATAGAGTGCGGTGTGCAACTTGTCAATATCGTTGTTCTTCGTGGATGTCTCCACAACGTAGATTCCTGCTGGCAGTCCCTCCACATGTATTGTGTCATCAAACGACTTGTATGGCACGTTGTCGGAATATGTCTGGGTGTATTCCTTCTCCAGAGTATTGCTGTATTTCTTGAGAACGCCATCGCGGCCTATCTTCGGCACCACCTCGTTAAACTCCTCTGGACTTATAGCGACACGATAGAAGCGCATCGTAACGTCCTTGATGTTTCGCAAGTCGAGTTTCATGTCGAACGCAGTGTTGGGATAGACCCTTTCTCTGTCCGACCTGATATTGATATACGGCGCTGTCATGTCAGCCAGTTCGTTGCGCAACTGGTTGATGCCCTTCCACTTGCCCCATCGTTTCAGGGCAGAGTTGATGAAGTCATATTTCTCCTTACCATAGAGATGGCTCGCGCGAGCCACTGCAGCAGCACCGCAGATGTCAAGGTCGCCGTAAAGGGTGATGAGCGATTCGAGTTCCTTCTCTTCGTCGATGCCGAAAATCTTGCGGTGCGTCGGTGCGTCATCATCGAACTCCAACGGCTGCACATGCTCTTCGGTAATCATCTCATAGGCTGTGATGAACATAGCCTCGCGGTTTCCCTTCGCCTTGTAATAGTCATGCAGCGTCTGCATGTCGCCAGCCTCGAATCCGATGACACTCAGCAGGTCGTGGTTGAAATACTTGCTGTCAATGCCCTTCACCGTCATCGGCTCAAACTCCGATGCCTTATGCCGTGCCAGCAGGTCGGGATTGGCCAGAGCCTTGGCATAATAAACGCGGGCGTTGCCACGTTTCTCGATGTTTCTTCCGTAAGCGTTCTTGTACGAATTTCCAAGAGCGCAATAGTAAACCGCAGCCAGAACAGGGTCTTTTTGCTCTGCTTCGGCAGCAGCCTTCTCGAACTTCTCAATTTCTGTGTCGGCAGAATCGGGGTTCACCTCAGTCACAAATCCCGAGCGCATCAGTTGCGCCTTCAGCAGATTTCCGTACGACTTCTCGCGCTGTGCCTTGGCAATCACCTTGTCAAGTGCTTTGATGGCGGTCTGCGGCAGGTCTTTCTCCGCTGCAGCATCCACATCGCTCCACAGTTGCTTATAGTTCTGTCCGAATATCCACATAGGTGTACAAATTAATGCGAAAACGGTTAATAAGAATGATTTTTTCATAAGCCTATACTGTTTTCTTCTATAATGCAAAGGTATGTAAAATATTGCATACAGCAAAACTTGTTTATAAGTTTTTTACGATTGTTATGAAGTTTCAATAAATTATTTTATCTTTGCAGAGCAATTAACCTTTAAAACTCAAAGTCATGAACATTGGAGACAAGGCACCAGAGATTCTGGGACGCGACCAAAACGGTAAAGAAATCAAGTTGTCCGACTTCGCAGGACGCAAACTCGTGCTGTATTTCTACCCCAAGGACAGCACCAGCGGATGCACTGCAGAGGCATGCTCGCTGCGCGACAACTACGCAGAACTGCGCCGACAGGGATACGAGGTGGTGGGCGTGAGCATTCAGGACGAGGCTTCTCACCAGAAATTCATCGAGAAAAACCAGTTGCCCTTCAGCCTCATCGCCGACACCGACAAGACTCTGGTGCAGCAGATGGGCGTATGGGGAGAGAAGAGCATGTACGGCAGAAAATACTTCGGAACACTCCGCACAACATTCATAATCGACGAGAACGGCATCATCGAACGTGTGTTCCAACCCAAAGAAATCAAGACAAAAGTACACGCCGAGCAGATATTGAAGTGAGAGAACACAACAAATAATAGATTTTGGGCAAAATAATATCATACTTTTTGCTCAAAAAGCCTTATCTTTGCACACGTAATCAATCATGAACTCACAAATAGCAGTTTAATAATTATGAACAACAAGATTTACGGACATTTTGACGACAAGCAAAGAGAGTATGTCATCACCGACCCTAAGACACCGTGGCCGTGGATAAACTACCTTGGCAACGAAGACTTTTTCTCACTCATCTCGAACACCGCTGGCGGATATTCCTTCTTCAAGGATGCCAAGTTCCGCCGCATCACGCGCTACCGCTACAACGGAGTGCCTATGGACAACGGCGGACGATACTTCTACATCAACGACAACGGAACCGTATGGAACCCAGGATGGAAACCCTGCAAGACACCACTCGACTTCTACGAGTGCCGCCACGGCATGAGTTACACCCGCATCACGGGCCGTAAGAACGGCATCGAGGCAAGTGTGCTTTTCTTCGTTCCGCTGAAGAAATGGTGCGAGGTGCAGAAACTTACGCTGAAAAACACGACTGCCGAGAAACGCTCGCTGAAACTGTTCTCATTCGCCGAGTGGTGCCTGTGGAACGCAGCCACCGACATGGAGAACTTCCAACGCAACTTCTCTACAGGCGAGGTGGAGATTGACGGAAGCGTAATCTACCACAAAACCGAATACAAGGAGCGCCGCAACCACTTCGCGTTCTACTCCGTAAACACACCGGTGCAGGGCTTCGACACCGACCGCGAGTCGTTCATCGGACTCTATAACGAGTTTGCAAACCCCGACTGCGTCATGGCTGGAGCGCCGAAGAACAGCGTGGCACACGGCTGGAGCCCCATAGCAAGCCACTATATCGAGGTTACTCTGGAGCCAGGCGAGAGCCGCGACTTCGTGTTCTTGCTGGGATATGTCGAGCAACCGCAAGAAGAGAAATATGCCGACAAGACCCCAGGTCTTATCACATCACTGGGCGACCTCGACCACACCATAATTAATAAGGTGCGCGCGCAAGAGACCATCGCCGAGTTCGACACCGCAGAAAAGGTGGACAAGGCGTTCCGCGAACTCAATGAATACTGGGACGAACTGCTCAGCCGCTACAGCGTGAAGAGCGGAAACGAGAAACTCGACCGCATGGTGAACATCTGGAACCAGTACCAGTGCATGGTGACATTCAATTTCTCGCGCTCTGCATCGTTCTTCGAGAGCGGCATCGGACGCGGCATGGGCTTCCGCGACTCCAACCAAGACCTCGTGGGATTTGTTCACCAGATACCGTCACGCGCACGCCAGCGCATCATCGACATCGCCTCAACACAGTTCCCCGACGGCGGCTGCTACCACCAGTACCAGCCTCTGACAAAACGCGGTAACAACGATATCGGTGGTGGTTTCAACGACGACCCGATGTGGCTCATCTTCGGAACGGTGGCTTATATCAAGGAGACGGGCGACTTCTCCATCCTCGACGAGCCAGTGCCTTGGGACAACCAGCCAGGCACTGAGGTAAGTCTCTTCGAGCACCTGCGCATCTCCTTCAACCACGTTGTGGAGAACCTCGGCCCTCACAAACTGCCGCTCATCGGCCGCGCCGACTGGAACGACTGCCTCAACCTCAACTGCTTCTCATGGGACCCCAACGAGAGTTTCCAGACAACAGAGAACAACAGCGTGGGCTCCAAGGCCGAGTCGCTGATGATTGCCGGTCTCTTCGTGGTGTGCGGCAAGGACTATGTGGAACTCTGCCAGGAACTGGGCAAGAAAGACGAGGCCGCCCGCGCACAGAAACACATCGACGAGATGATAGAGGCTGTGAAGAAAGACGGCTGGGACGGCGAGTGGTACCTGCGCGCCTACGACTTCTACGGCAACAAGATTGGCTCTAAGGAGAACGAGGAAGGCAAGATATTCATCGAGAGTCAGGGATGGTGCACCATGGCTGGCATCGGTATGGAAGAAGGAATGGTTGACAAGTCGCTCGACTCATGCAAGAAATATCTCGACTCCGAGCACGGCATGGTGCTCAACAACCCAGCCTTCACACGCTACTACGTCGAGATGGGCGAGATATCAAGTTACCCAGCAGGTTACAAGGAGAACGCAGGAATCTTCTGCCACAACAACCCGTGGGTCATCATCGGCGAGACGGTGGCAGCACGCGGCAACGACGCTTGGGAACACTACACCAAGATATGCCCTGCATTCATCAAGGACCAGACGCTGCATAAGGTGGAGCCGTACGTTTACTCGCAGATGGTGGCGGGCAAGGACGCTGCAAAGCCAGGCGAGGGAAAGAACTCATGGCTCACCGGTACGGCAGCATGGAACTGGTACACCATCACACAGTTCATCCTCGGCGTGAAGCCCCACTACGAAGGACTGCTCATCGACCCGTGTGTTCCCGCAACGGCTAAGGAGTACAACGTCACACGCCGCTTCCGTGGAGGCGAGTACAACATCACCGTGAAGAACCCCGACGGAGTGCAGAAGGGCGTTAAGAGCATCACCGTTGACGGCAAGCCAATCAGCGGCAACATCGTTCCAACAGCCGAAGGAAAGCACGATGTTGTGGTCGTGATGGGATAGTAAAAAGGTTATAGGTTATAGATTAAAGTATAAAGAATAAAGTATAAACATCATGATTGGAGCAATTATCGGAGGCATTGTCGCAGGATGGGCTGCCGGCAAACTCATTAACGGAAAAGGATTCGGATGCTGGTGGGACCTCGTAATCGGTCTCATAGGCGGTGTAGTTGGCGGAATAATCTTCGACCTCATCTACGAGATGCTGGGCAAGAGCCCCAGTTCTTCATTCCTCACCAGCGGCAACTGGATAGGAGAAACAATCACCGCCATCATCGGAGCGTCGCTCCTCGTCTGGATAGTACGTCTCGTGAAGAAATAAGTCCAGACAATCACACACAACAAAGAAGCACCACTCTTTCCGCACATTGCAGCGAAAGAGTGGTCTTTCTTTTCTAGCCCCTCCTGACCTCCCCCCACTCGGCTTCGCCGCTTGCCAGAGCAAGAACTAGGAGGAGGAAATGTTCCGCGTAATCCCATCAACGTGTAGGGGCGCTCCCCTGTGTGCGCCCGTTAAAACCAACGTGAGGTCTACATTACGGGCGCACACGGAGGTACGCCCCTACAATTTAATGATTGTATGAGAAGGAGGAAATGTTCCGTGTACTTCCGTGTAATCCGCGCTTTTCTGGGGCTAATACATATACATTTGGGATACCAAAAGGTATATCAAACAAGATGCGAAAGGACATCTTTCATATCAATATAATAACATCCTTCGGGAACATCTTTATTTAAAACATATAGTCATTTACGGGTACTAATTGACGCCATTCCTGGCAATGCCATCCTTCAAATCAGGCCCATCCTTAAAGGTATTACAGAAATCTTCGTAACATTCTCTTACAGTTTCCCGATCTTTTTCTTCATCCCTTTGCTTTCTTGTGAATTCTTCTTTCCAATCCCCTTTCTCAAAGTCAATTCTATCCCAAACTTTAATATAGTCTTCCTCCTCAATTAGTGATTTTGCGAAAGCACTCAGGGCTTCATCACGACCAGCCCCAATAAAAGCCCAATAGCTACTCCACTCTAAGATAAAGCTTTTATAGGAAGTTACTACATGCAACCTAATTAGTCCTTTTTCAACTACATTTCCATTATCCCACACTTCCTCACCGGTGCGGTCAAAGGAGAACCAGGCTTTTTTTACATAATAAGGTTTATTAATTCCTAGGCCTAATTCAAGAACGTTAAGCATTGATTGGAGTTTATTCATATTATAGTAACGGTATGGAGTTCATAATATTGTTTATAGCTGATAATAGCCAATTTCTTCATATTCAAAGCACCTTCACCATTCTCAATTTTATGAACAAGGGACTGTTCATTTTCTTCTGCTGTCTGAGATTGTTTAATAATGTTTGTCTGTATGCTTATATTGCCACTCTGTATTATTATCTTCAAAAGGACTATAGTGGCTACCTGTACATTTTTGTACCAGCCCCATAAAAAATATTGGCAAAACAAATAATAGAAAAAATATTACTATACCTGCCCCCCAAGTAGCTTTTCTTTCTTCCTTCCTTTTCTTTTCGATTTCCTTGATTTCTTGTATGTCATTGGTTCCATATTCTCTGATATTATATGCCACTCTTTCCTCCTCTTCCCTTTCCCTACTTTCTTTAGTGTAGCCGTATTTATAATAGTCAATAGATTTTGGCTTTTGCCGTATCTGTTCCCCAGATTCCTTTTGATTCTTTTTGTTCTTTTCGTAAGTTTCAAAGGCTGTCATGAGTATTCTTTTTGCAGAATCTTCAATTTTTTTCATACCCACACATGGTACCCATTCTTTTGTATTGGGATTCCAAGAATCAAAAAAAACAAGATCATTCTTTATTTCAGCTAATTCTGATGGCGTTTTACCTTGAAGCTTTTTACCAATATAATACCTCCCTACTTCCTCGTCATTTTTGTTGAAAAGAAACAGGACATGTTTATTTTCATTTTCAATAGTATTCAATTTGCTAGCTCCTAAAGAAGATACTTCATCTACAAAACTACGGCTTTGGGACAGATATACTACTATACCATTATCGCAGATTACCTTTGTAACGTTCTGTTTGCCATGGAATTGCTCTAATATTTCTCTTTTCATATTTCCTTTCCTGTTAGTAGAAGAGATTAAAGATATTTGTATACCGACTGCAAATATAGCATATTTTTTCGTATAGCCACAATGTTTTAACCACTAATCCAAACAAAAAACATTACTCTTCAAATAATCACAACTCTGAAATCAATCTTGTTACCAAGTCGCGTATACTCTTTCTATACCCATTATTATATTTCAAACGCAATGAAGCGTCTTCCATATAAACGCCTTTATTGACTTCCAACATCATAGACTTATATCTGAATGGGCAATCAGGCGTTTCGGAATTGCTGTATGGATTGTTGATTCCAACTTTATATCCAGAATCCTCAAAGAGGTTGACTGCAAAATCTATTGTTTCTTTATGAGGCTTTGACCAATCTTCATTATAACCAATACATATATCAAAGTCGCTCATTTCTCTGGGGAAAGAGTGGCAATCAAGCAACAAAGCGCCTTCACAAAGATTATCCTTAAGCCTCTCTTGATGCCAGCGCCATAGATTAAGAAGATGCTTTTCACTTTCTTCAGGAACTGCTCGTGTATATCCATCGAACTGTTTGTACACGATTCCCTGTCCACGCCGCTCCAAAGGGTCCTCCCATAGTCTTTCTGCATCGACGATAAACCTGGAATAAGGGAATCTTACAGTTCTAACATTCTCGTTGAGAAATCCATGAAACAGATAATCGGTGTGCCAGTCTGTCCATTTCAAGACAATGTCATTTATGAATCGTTCATCTATGTTCCAAAAACTTAGATGACTGTCGTACAGGCCTTCTACAGAGGCATGTGGCTCGTTTAAAACAATTCGTTTGTATTGCATGTCGTTATCATTTTAGTTAATACTCACTTAACTCGCATCATCTTACCACCGTGGCATAACGTAGGCTCGGTTGGTGTGAATCCAATCACTCTTGATGCTTTTCTGGGCGCAAAATTAAGAATAAAAACTCATTCCCGCAAACTTTTTGTTATTTTAGTTATGGCAAATGATTTGTAAAGCCGCAATTTTTTACCGTTATTCCTGGCATAATAATCAAGTCATCATAACATCCCTTTGGGATTGCATTTGTTTATAAAAAGTTTTTGTATCTTGGTGACGCTTAAAGGCGGTGTCTCTTTATATAGAAAATTCATCAAATGCCCTTTTCGGAATTGTATTGTTGGACAGAGCAGGGAAAAGGTGGTTTGCAATGACAAAATTGCAACGGGAAGTGACATAATGGCAGAAAAGAGGGTAAGGCACATCATTTGAATCGTTGTTTGCAGAAACAACAAAAAGAAAGGAGAAAGAACTATGACACTTGACAACTTTACAATCAAAGCACAAGAGACGATTCAGGAGGCGATGAACGTGGCACAACGTTCTGGCCAGCAGACCATTGAACCGACTCATCTCTTGAAAGGAGTGCTGACAAAGGCTAAGGACATCACAAACTTCCTCTTCCAGAAAATGGGCGTGAACGGACAGCACGTGGAGCAACTCGTGGACAGCGAACTGCAACACCAGCCGCGCGTTCAGGGCGGACAGCCATACCTGAGCAACGACGCCAACCAGGTGCTGGTGCAGGCAGAGGAAATTTCCAAGAAGATGGGCGACGAATTTGTCAGCGTGGAGCCTATTATCCTCGCGCTGCTCAAGGTGAACAGCACCGCCAGCCGCATTATGAAAGATGCGGGAATGACCGACAGCGACACGCGCAAGGCCATACAGGAACTGCGCCAGGGACAGAACGTGAAGAGCCAGTCGGCAGACGACAACTACCAGAGTCTTTCCAAATATGCCAAGAACCTGGTGGAGGACGCACGCGCTGGAAAACTGGACCCCGTGATAGGCCGTGACGACGAAATACGACGTGTGCTGCAGATTCTTTCACGACGCACGAAGAACAATCCTATTCTTATAGGTGAACCAGGAACTGGTAAGACGGCCATCGTGGAGGGACTGGCAGAGCGCATAGTGCGCGGCGACGTGCCTGAGAACCTGAAGGACAAGCAACTCTACAGTCTTGACATGGGTGCCCTGCTTGCCGGCGCAAAGTATAAAGGCGAGTTTGAGGAGCGTCTGAAGAGCGTCATCAACGAGGTGACGAAGAGCGAAGGACGCATAATTCTCTTTATTGATGAGATTCACACCCTCGTGGGTGCCGGCGGCGGACAGGGTGCTATGGATGCCGCAAACATCCTGAAACCTGCTCTCGCACGAGGCGAACTGCGCTCCATCGGTGCCACCACGCTCAACGAATACCAGAAGTATTTCGAGAAAGACAAGGCTCTGGAACGCCGTTTCCAGACCGTGATGGTTGACGAGCCTGACGAGATGTCGGCAATAAGCATTCTGCGAGGACTGAAAGAACGCTACGAGAACCACCACAAGGTGCGTATCCAGGACGATGCCTGCATAGCAGCGGTGAAACTGTCCGAGCGATACATCAGCGACCGATTCCTTCCCGACAAGGCCATCGACCTTATGGACGAGGCGGCTGCCAAACTGCGCATGGAGCGCGACTCGGTGCCCGAGGAACTTGACGACATCGTGAGACAACTGAAGCAACTGGAGATAGAACGCGAGGCTATAAAACGCGAAAACGACGATGCCAAACTTTCACAACTGGACAAGGACATCGCCGAACTGCGCGACCGCGAAAACCAGTTCCGAGCAAAATGGGAGAGCGAGAAAGGTCTGGTGAACAAGATTCAGCAGGACAAGCAGCAGATGGAGCAACTGAAGTTTGAGGCTGAGCGTGCCGAGCGCGAGGGCGACTACGCACGGGTGGCTGAGATAAGGTACAGCCGTCTGAAGGCTCTTGAGGACGACATCGACTCTCTGACGCAGCAACTGGCACAGGGTGAAGGCAGCCGCATGGTGCGCGAAGAGGTAACCGCCGACGACATTGCCGAAGTGGTGAGCCGCTGGACAGGCATCCCCGTGACGCGTATGCTGCAAAGTGAGCGCGAGAAACTGCTGCATCTGGAGGAAGAACTGCACCGCCGTGTCATCGGACAAGACGAGGCAATCACCGCCGTCAGCGATGCTGTGCGCCGCAGCCGTGCAGGACTGCAAGACCCGAAACGACCCATAGCATCGTTCATCTTCATGGGAACGACAGGCGTGGGAAAGACCGAACTCGCCAAGGCTCTTGCCGAGTATCTGTTCAACGACGAGCAGATGATGACGCGAATAGACATGTCGGAGTATCAGGAGAAGTTCAGCGTGAGCCGTCTCATCGGCGCGCCTCCAGGATATGTGGGCTACGACGAGGGCGGACAACTGACCGAGGCAGTGCGCCGCAAGCCATATTCGGTGGTGCTTTTCGACGAGATTGAGAAGGCACATCCCGATGTGTTCAACATTCTCTTGCAGGTTCTCGACGACGGAAGGCTTACCGACAACAAGGGCCGTGTGGTGAACTTCAAGAACACCATCATCATAATGACCTCGAACCTCGGGTCGCAGTACATTCAGAGTGAGTTCGAGAAGATGAACGACGAGAACCGCGACGAAGTGATTGAGAATACCAAGCACACCGTGATGGAAATGCTGAAAAAGACCATTCGTCCGGAGTTTCTCAACCGTATCGACGAGACGATAATGTTCCTGCCACTCACCAAGAAAGAGATTGCCGACGTGGTGAGCCTGCAGATAGCCGCAGTGCAGAAGATGCTTGCCGAACAAGACGTTACACTCAACGTCACGCCGGAGGCTATCAACTTCATTGCTGACGTGGGCTTCGACCCTGAGTTCGGTGCACGTCCTGTGAAACGGGCTATCCAACGCTATGTTCTGAACGACCTGTCGAAGAAACTGCTCGCTGGCGAGGTGAACCGCGAGAAGCCTATTGTCATCGACAGTTACGGCGAGGGACTGATGTTCAGGAACTAAAGCCTCTCCCCCACCCCCTCAATAAGAAACCCCCTCCAAACCTCCCCGAGGGGAGGCTTTTATCCTCCTCTTGCGGGCTCTCCCCCGTAAGGAGGGGAGTAAGGCCCCTACCAAACCTCCCCCTGTAGGGGAGGCTTTTTGTGCTCTCCCCCTCGGGGGAGTTGGAGAGGGGTTTCTTATAATTTCACCGGGTCCCAGCCATAGTCCTTATACATCTTGACTGGCAAGCGATGTGTTTTCACATACTCGGCAACGGCAGCACGACGTACCTCGTTACGTTTCTTATCGTCGGAGTTAACCTTCTGGAATGCGTCAAACTTGTCGCCGAAGATTTTCTTTGCCGTTGGGGTGAACTGTGAGCCGTCGCCTACAGCATCGAAAGAAACTACCTCGAAACTCTCGCCCTTCTGACGAACGTGCATCAAGCCTGCGTGACTGCCGCCAGAAACGGTAAGCAATGTGTCGCCAGAGATGTTGTAGTTGTCGAGCCAGAAGTCGCCCCACACCTTGATGTCATCGGCATTGCTCTCATCAACGCCAACCACGGTATAGAACGGGATGCACACCTGACCACTACTATACTGCTTACCCTTGACATCGGCGAGATAACGCTCTATGGCTTTAAGGTAAGTGTCCTGTTCCTCATCAGGAGAAAAGGAGATGTCGCCAACGGTGAATGTGCCGTCGTCTGCCAGACTTACGTTAGCCGAGAGCACTGGCATGTCCTCATAATGAAGCACAAGACCTGTCGTGAACTTAATGCCTGGCACTATCTTCACGCGGATGCTGTCGCCACTGAGGTCGTATGACATCTGCTCGCCTATCCAGACGGGATTCTCCGAGTCGAAACCACCCATGTCTGTGATGGTGTTTGTTACTGTTCCGAGCGACTGCTGACGGTCGTAGAACGTCACGTTCGTGCTGTCGATGGTGAAGCCCAAACGCTGGCAGATGGTCTGCTGCATCTGGTAGGGGTCTATGGTTGCCACGCTATATGCCGTGCCGTCGTCATGGAATCGGAGCAAGTGAAGTCGTTCTGCCAGCACTCCCGTGCCCTCCATCGCGGCACATGCCATCCACAGGTTTCCGTTCTGACTGTCGTAACGCGCCTTGGGGTTGTTGCCGTGACGCATCTCGGGCATCTTGGTTACCTGCTTGTCTTTTATCACATGAATGCCGAAGCCATCAGAAGACACCTCCTGACTGCACCTTATCAGGCTCCACACACTAACATGGTTGGCGGTATCGTCGAGAATCTTCTCGTAACGGCCTTCGTAAGCGAGATTCATCGCCTCGCGCACCTTTGCCGGCACAGAGTCGTCGGTCACCTGAGCCTCGAGAGTTCCCTTTACCTTCTGGATATTGGCATCGCCGCTCTTGCAGCCTGTTGTCAATAAGCCTCCTGCGCATACGCCGATGATTGCAGCAATCATCAATCTGCTTGTCTTTTTCATATTACTTGCGTTCTTAAATTATAATGGTTACTGAAGTTTCGCAAACTCAACTCCTTAACTCCTTCAACTTGCGAAAGTTGAGATGGTTATTTTGGCACCTGTCTCATGGCAGGCTTTCACTTTTTACCAATCCTCATCCTCGTTGCCAACGATGCCGTTTTTGAGAGCCTCCTCCACCTTGTCCATGATGGCGTTCGAGTAGGCGTGAGTCATCACGAAAGCCTTGGCACAGGTGCGTTTCTGCGCGTCGCTTGCCACAAACGGATAGTGGCGTGCAATCTCCCACTGCTCGTCATAAAGGTTGTAGTTGGTCTTGTCCTCGCTCTTTCGCTTTGAGTCGCCGTATGTTTTATCGTTTGAATCGACCGGACTGAGCCATCCACCACTGGTGTCGGCCAGGATATCGTAGTTCTGCACAGTGTAAGTTACACGCACCTTTCCGTCCTTGATGTCAAACCTTATAAGCGGAGTGATGCTGACCGAATATTTATTCAGTGTGCCAGTGTGACTTACAATCGACTTGATTGTGGAGGAAATGATGATGCATCCAGCCTCCTTATCGTTCAATGTTATGGCCTGATGGTCCTTGAAGGTGGCTGTCACCCAATAGTTCAATGCCACATAAAGTTGCGCGCGCGTCTTGCCCGGAGTCTCTATCACCTCTTGATAAGTAAAACTGCCGTTCTTGTCGAGCGTCACGCCCCTTGAAAGATTCAGCGCTGCATCGAGCCACTTGTCTCCGTAGCGTTCCTTTGCATACTTCTCCAGGTCAGCAACTTTCATCACCTGGGCCTGAACATTCATAACTGCCATCATGGCAACAAATGCCAAAACAAAATACTTTTTCATATTCTTAGTTGTTATAAGTGCATTAATCACTCGTTTACATAAAATCATTATTTCTGATGCAAAGATATTCGGTTTCCCTGATTAAAACAATAATAGAAACTGCTTTTTATGAATATTATTGCGACAAACGGCAATCTTTTGCGACAGAAAAGGAAAAGAACGGGTGAAAATGTCGCAAAGAACAAAATGCTACGAAATACTTGCATAAGTCGGAAATATGAAGTATATTTGCAAGGCAAGAATGAAAAAAACTTTTTATCAGGCAACTAACATTAAGAAAACGATATGAAAACAAGACGACTTTTAGCATTAGCCATCGTTGCATGGCTCTGCTGCACCAGCATTTCGGCACAGGTGGCTTATCCCAAAGAGATGTTCGACGAGGAAATGGCAATACAAGTGAAGTACAAGGGAGCACGACCTACAATCACCAACTTCATCAGTTCCTACTTCGTCAGCGATGAAGAATGGCCCGAGATATGGGGAACATGCCGCGATGCATGGAAAGCCTACATCGCAGGAAAACGTCTTGAGAAAGGGTGCAATATTCTTCTTGACTCCAAGAACGGCTTCATGCAATTCACCCAGAACTTGAGAGAAGCATTCGGAGACGACTTTACCGCGGAGGACAAATACTACATAGAGATGTGCTACTGGAACTGTGCCGACAAGAAGCACAGAGTGTTCGCCGTGTCGGTGCGCGGAAAGGAGAACGGCAGATGGACCAACGGACAATATGACGGAGTGACTTTCTACGTCTATAACAATAACAGCCGCAAGATGTATCATGTTCCAAGCGAGGACTTAGGCATCACCATAGACTACAAGAACGTCGGGGATATTTATCCTGTTCACGCTTTCATTCTGCCACGCGAGGGCAAAGACGTCATTCAAGAAACATACTTGGGCGACAAGAAGACCGAAAGACGCTACAAGTGGGACGGCATGCGGTTTAAGTGAGATGATGATTGACGTTCATGGGGTGATACATTACTATTAGTGTCCCGTTAAAAGTGGGACGAGTTAAGTATCAATCTTTTTTATTAAGGTAATTATATACTATTTGACCCCTTGCTATTGACTCCCCGCCCCTGTAGGGGAGGGGCAGGGGTGGGGTCAGCGTTTTTGCCCGCACACAATATCTTCCATGCCCTCCTATCTTCTTTTATATCACTGACCCCACCCCTATCCCCAAGGCCTCACCCCTATCCCCTCTCCAAGGGGCGAGGGGGACTTTAGGGGCGGGGAAACATTGAGTACGGCTTCTTTGGAAACACTATTTCATTTATAGGGTCAAATAGTATATAATTGCCTTTATTCAAAGTCTGACTGGCACCGTAATGCATATCTCGGTGTAGTCGGCACGCGTGCGGTGTGCCTTGACGTTGAAGCCCAGACGCACGTTGCCCAAGCGCGAGAAGGTGTAGTAAAGGCCCACACGCTCATAGTAAGGCTGCTCCAGAGCCTCTGGCTTGAAGCCCTGGTGGCGGAAAAGATAATATCCGATGCTCATGGCTATCGACCACTGATGATAGAACACCTCATGCTTTGCGGCGATGCCCACCGACCATCGGCTGTACTTGTCGGCCTGTTGCCAGTTCTTCTCCATCTCTCTCACATCGTCGGTATATGTGCCATAGAACACATCGACGCCAACACCCGACGCCCAGCGGCGGGCATATCGGTACATGATGTCTGCCTGTGCCGACCACGTCGCATACCGATGGAAATGGTTCTTGCAATAGTCGGGAGAGTCGGTTGACGAATAGAACTGCGACAACTGGAACTCCTCGTTGAGCGCCTTTATGCCCGCTCCTGCCGAGAAATTGAGGTACCAATATCGCTGGAAACCACCAGGGCGATAGTCGCGGGCATGCTCCGTCACCTCCTTATAATAAGGGGTATATACCAAGCCCAGCGAGGCGCCAAGCACATTGACACCCTTGTTCGGCATGTTCATCCCTCCGTTGCTGTGATGATAGTAGTCGATGCCCGCACGGATGCCCCACTCCGGCACTATATGATAGGTGGCATGGGCTCCTGCTCCGAAATAAATGAGCCATCGCGAACCGATGAGCAGGTTGTCGATGTCATCACGGTTGTTGTATTTCTTGTGCGAATAGCCCACGCCCATCGACAGCATATAGTCGATCTCCCACCGCCGCGTGCGCAGCAACGGACGGTTGAACGAGACGTATGCGGTGATGATGTTGCCCAGACGCGACTGGTAATCCACCGGCTCGTAGGTTCTCCACTCAGAGTCTTTCTCACGATGCATCCTCACGCGATGGTGGTCGCTATAGCGCAGTCCGAACGAAAATGTGGGATAACCGTAATCTGCGGCAAAGGCATCGCTGTCCTTCGGCAGCGCACTGTAACTGAGCGCGGCGCCGAAAGAGGCTGTTCCCTCCTTCACCATGAACTTTTTCTGATACTCGTCAATAGCCAGCACCGTGCCTGGTGTGACATAAACCTCCGCTCCAAAGCGGCGCAGGGAGTCGCGCTCCGCTGCACTCACGGTTTTGGGGAGGATTAGCAGGAGTAATAATAATGTTAGAGTTTTATGCAAATCAGTTTGCTTTTTCCGATAGGAATTTTATTCGAACAAGTCTCACCTCGTCCTCTTCATATTCATTACCAAGTTCTTTCATCGCCACCTTCAGGTCGTCGGTCTCGCTTTCAAGGAAGTAATCGTAGATGTCGTCGATGTGGTCCTCGTCCATCACTTCTTCCAAGAAATAGTCGATGTTGAGTTTCGTTCCGCTGTAAACGATGGCATCCACCTCGTTCAGCAGTTCGTCGAAGTCTATTCCCTGTGCGTTGGCGATGTCGTCGAGAGCCATCTGTCGGTCAATGCTTTGTATTATCTTCACCTTCAGCATCGATTTCTTGGCGACGGTGCGTATGCGCAAGTCCTCAGGTCGTTCAATCTCGTTCTCCTCGCAATGACGCTTTATCAGTTCGATGAATGGTTTGCCGAACTTGCGCGCCTTGCCTGCTCCCACGCCCTGAATGTTCTGCAGTTCCTCTATTGTGACGGGATAGACGGTTGCCATCTGCTCCAGCGACACGTCCATGAAGACGACGTATGGTGGCAGATTAACCTTCTTGGCGACATCACGGCGCAGGTCAACCAGCATCCGGTAAAGTGCCGGGTCGAGTGCTCCTCCATGTCCCTCGCCAGCAGTTTCCTCTTCGGTGTCGTTGAACTCGTTGTCCATCACTATCTGGAACGACGATGGTTTCTTAATGAACTTCTTGCCTGCTGACGTGAGTTTCAGCAGTCCGTAGTTCTCAACGTCTTTCTTCAGGTATCCTGCTATAAGTGCCTGGCGTATTACGGGGTTCCATATCTTCGGGTCCTCGTCTTCTCCCGCGCCGAAGCACTCCAGTTCGTTGTGCTTGTGAGAGACGATGTCGTCGGTGCCGCGTCCCTTCACAAAGTCTATCAGATAGTCTTGCTTGAAGTTCTCCTTCAGCGCTGCCACGGCGGTGAGCACTATGAGCAGAGGTTCCTGTGCCTCAATCTTGGTCTTCGGATGCAGGCAGTTGTCGCAGTTGCCGCAGTTCTCCTGATGGTATTCCTCGCCGAAATAGTGTAACAGCATTTTCCTTCTGCACACCGAAGACTCGGCGTATGCCGCTGTCTCTTGCAACAACTGGCGGCCTATCTCCTGCTCGGCAGAAGTCTTGTTCTCCATGAACTTCTCCAGTTTCTTCAGGTCCTTGTTGCTGTAGAAGGCGATGCAAAGGCCCTCGCCGCCGTCACGTCCGGCACGTCCAGTCTCCTGATAGTATCCCTCGAGGCTCTTCGGTATGTCGTAGTGGATAACAAAGCGCACGTCGGGCTTGTCGATGCCCATGCCGAAGGCTATGGTGGCGACAATCACGTCGATGCGTTCCATGAGGAAATCGTCCTGAGTCTGCGAGCGCGTAGCACTGTCGAGACCTGCATGATAAGGCGCAGCCTTAATCTCGTTGGCACAGAGTATGGCAGCCAGTTCCTCCACCTTCTTTCGCGAGAGGCAATAAATGATGCCGCTCTTGCCAGGATGCTGCTTTACGAACTTCACTATCTGCATGTTCGTGGCTTCCTCGCTGGTCTTCTGCCTTACCTCGTAGTAGAGGTTAGGACGGTTGAACGAACTCTTGAACTCGTCGGCATCCACAATGCCGAGGCTCTTCTTTATGTCGCTGCGCACCTTGTCGGTGGCGGTGGCGGTGAGCGCAATTATCGGCGCACGGCCTATCTTGTTTATTATAGGGCGAATGTTGCGGTACTCGGGTCGGAAGTCATGCCCCCACTCCGAGATGCAGTGAGCCTCATCGATGGCATAGAAGGAAATCTTCACCGAGCGCAGGAAATCGACATACTCGTCTTTTGTGAGCGACTCGGGAGCAACATACAGGAGTTTCGTCTTGCCCTCCTTGATGTCGTTCTTTACGAGGTCGATGGCCGACTTGTTCAGCGACGAGTTGATGTAATGTGCCATTCCGTCCTCCTCGCTCAAGCCGTTTATCACGTCCACTTGGTTCTTCATCAGCGCTATCAACGGCGAGATGACTATCGCGGTGCCGTCCATGATGAGCGACGGCAACTGGTAGCACAGCGACTTGCCGCCTCCTGTAGGCATCAGCACGAACGAGTCGTTGCCAGCCAGCAGGTTGCGTATAATCGCTTCCTGATCGCCCTTGAAAGTGTCGAAGCCGAAATATTTCTTCAGCGGTTCAATAAGGTTCACTTCATTCATAGTATGATTTGCTTTGGCTTTCAGCCTTTGTCAACTTGCGAGTTTCTGCAGATGGGCCTTGCCCAACTGCTTCTTTGCATAGTCAAGAGTGACGACGAAACTCTTCACCTTCTGTGAAGGAACGTCGAACATGGCGTCCATCATCACGCTCTCCACGATGGAGCGCAGGCCGCGGGCACCCAGTTTGTATTCCATTGCCTGGTCAACGAGATAGTCGAGAGTCTCCTCGGGGAACGTCAGTTTTATGCCGTCCATGAGGAACAGTTTCTCATACTGCTTGACGATAGAGTTCTTCGGCTCCACCAGAATCTTGCGCAGCGCCTCGCGGTCGAGCGGATTCAGATAGGTGAGCACGGGCAGACGACCAATGAGTTCGGGTATCAGTCCGAACGACTTAAGGTCTTGCGGCAGGATATACTGCATCATGTCGTTCTTGTCTATGTGTCTCACGTTCTGCACCGAGTTGTAACCCACAACGTGGGTGTTCAGCCTCTGCGCTATCTTACGCTCTATTCCGTCGAACGCACCGCCGCAGATGAAGAGAATGTTGCGCGTGTCCAGATGGATATAGTCCTGGTCGGGGTGCTTGCGACCGCCCTTTGGCGGCACGTTCACCACCGAGCCCTCGAGCAGTTTCAGCATGCTCTGCTGCACGCCCTCACCGCTCACGTCGCGCGTGATTGACGGGTTGTCGCTCTTTCGTGCTATCTTGTCTATCTCGTCGATGAACACTATTCCACGTTCGGCGGCAGCCTGGTCGAAGTCCGCCACCTGGAGAAGGCGGCTCAGAATGCTCTCCACATCCTCGCCCACGTATCCCGCCTCGGTGAACACTGTGGCATCGACGATGGTGAAAGGCACATCGAGCAGTTTGGCGATGGTGCGTGCCAGCAGGGTCTTTCCCGTACCGGTGCTGCCCACCATGATGATGTTGCTCTTCTCTATCTCTACCCCGTCCTTGTCCTCGGGCTGCTGCAAGCGCTTGTAGTGGTTATACACCGACACTGCAAGAAAGCGCTTCGCCTCGTCCTGACCTATGACATACTGGTCGAGATAGGCCTTTATCTCGTGCGGCTTGGGCACCTTCTTCAGTTCGAACTTGCCGTCCTTGCCGCTCTTCTTCGCGTCCATCATGCCCGAACTGAGCAAGATGTCGTGAGCCTGCTTGACGCAGTTGTCGCAGATATAGCCCGTCAGTCCCGAGATGAGGAGCCCCACCTCGCGGTCGCTTCTGCCGCAAAAACTACACACCTTTTTCATTTCTTCTTCGTCAGCACGTCGTCAATCATTCCGTAAGCCTTCGCCTCCTCGGCCGTCATCCAGTAGTTGCGGTCGCTGTCGGCATACACTTTCTCGTATGGAGTGTGCGAATGCTCGGAGATGATGGTATAGAGTTCTTTCTTGAATTTCAGTATTTCCTTTGCCTCAATCTCGATATCCGAAGCCTGACCCTGCACTCCTCCGAGCGGCTGGTGTATCATCACGCGGCTGTGAGTAAGCGCAGAGCGCTTGCCTTCCTGTCCGCTCACCAGCAGCACGGCTGCCATCGAGGCTGCCATACCGGTGCAGATGGTTGCCACGTCGCTCTGTATGAACTGCATGGTGTCATAGATTCCCAGACCTGCCGTAACGCTTCCGCCGGGCGAGTTGATGTAGATAGAGATGTCCTTGCCTGGGTCGGTGGAGTCGAGATAGAGCAACTGCGCCTGCAGTGTGTTCGCCGTGTAGTCGTCAATCTGCGTTCCGAGGAAGATGATGCGGTCCATCATCAGTCGCGAGAACACGTCCATTTGAGTCACGTTCAGTTGGCGCTCCTCCAGGATATACGGATTAAGATACTGTGACTGGAGTTTCATTACATCGTCGAGAACCAGTCCATTCATTCCAAGATGCTTGGTAGCATATTTTCTAAAGTCATTCATAATTTCATGTTCTTTTTGTACATGAAAAACCGGTTATAATAGTTTTTCATGCGATTTGTAATTACAAAGTTAGCAAAAAAAGTCGATAGTGCAATACTTATAACAAAAAAAAACTATAAAAATAATATTTTTTATGTTTCTGCAGAGCAAAAGCCGTATTGCGAAAGATGGCTTCTTGCATCGCCATTGATGGCTTTTTGCATCCTCACTTGTGCCTCCTTGCGTTGTCACTTGTGGCTTCTTGCATCCTCACTTGTGCCTTTTGAGCATGCAAGGAGATAACTCCCCTTAGCACTTGAGGGCCTCGTAGGGGAAGAGTGATGAGTAATAGCCAACCTATACCGAAGCGTTACAGTTACAGTTGTTACAATTAAAAACATGTAACGACACCCCCTTCTAAAGATTATATAACTAATTGATATATAAGTATTTATATATATAATATAGAAAAATGCGTTTCAAAAAAATCATTTGTAACAACTGTAACTGTAACGCACATTCATCAACAATTCATCTAAAAGGCTGTATATCAACGAAATACGTTTTTCTCACTTCCTCTGCATCGTATGTATATTACTCTAAAAAGGCAGAAAAACTATCAACTTCTTCTCCAAAAGGGTTCTAAAAACGTATGAAAAACGCTATTTTCGATGCTTTTACCTACATTTGAAGCAAAATGTGTGTTCCTAAAAATAACACATAAACTTCACTTTGAAGGGGTCTTTGCACTTAAATAACGCATCCGATTGCCGATTTCAGCATGTTCAGAGCACTTTTTTGCATGTATTTATAACAAAAAAGAAGCCCAAGGCGATGTGCCTCAGGCTTCATTTATATTATGATTGAGAGTTGTTCTTACTGGAACAGTTTGTTGAACTCGTCGAGAGTGATTTCCTTCTCGTCAAGTTTTACAACCTTCTTGAGCACCTCCGTCAGTTTGCGGTCGATGGCGCGGTCAACGAGGTTGTCAACATATTCCTTCTTCTTCAGCATGTCTGCCGCATAGTTCTCAAGATACTCGTCGGGCACATTGTTCATGCCGTACTGAGCAAACTGTGCGCGTGCAGCCTCCTTGGCAGCGTCCTTAACGTCGGCATCCTCAATCTTGATGTTGTTGGCAGCCACGAGTTGCTCCTTGATGAGGTGCCACTTGAGTTCCTTGATGCTTGCCTCGAAGTTCTTCTCAACATAGTCTGCACCCTTGTCCTTATTGTTGTTGAGCATGATGCGCTTGAGAGCCTCCTCAGGGAATGTCAGTTCGCCCACCTTGTCCTCGCAGTACTTGCGCAGATCTTGCATGAAGCGGAAGTCGCTGTCGGTGGCAAACTGTGCCTTCAGGTCCTGTGCGATGCGCTCGCGGAATGCCTTCTCGTCGGCGATGTTGCCCTGACCGTAAACCTGGTCGAAGAGTTCCTGGTTCACCTCTGCCTTGGTGTAGCGAGATATCTCGGTAATCTGGTAACTGAAGTCGGCGGTGACGTTCTCTGCCTCCTCGCGCGACACCTTCAGCAGACCCTGCAGTTCGCCAGAGTTCTCTGGGTAAGCCTTCTTGGGGTTAAAGGTGATGATGTCGCCCAGTTTTGCGCCCTGGAAGAGAGCCTTCTGCTCGTCCACCTTGATGTATTCGGGCATCATGATTGCTCCTTCAACAGTGATGCCGCCTTCCTTGGTGTTTCCGTCGGCATCGAGTTCGCGCAGGTCGCCCTTCAGCATGTCGTTAGCCTGATACTCCTCCACCTTGTCGTAGTGGCCCGAGCGTGATGCGTACATATCAATCTGCTGGTCAATCAGTTTATCGTCAACAGTGATGTTGTAGAACACCACTTTGTCCTTGTCGTTCAGTTCGATGTTGAACTCTGGTGCCACAGCAATGTCGAAGACGAATGTGTAGGGAGCCTCCTTGTCGAGATCCACCTGCACCTGCTTCTCTGACGGCATCGGCTCGCCGAGCATCTGTATCTTGTTCTCGCGTACATACTTGTAAATTTCCTCGCCCAGCACGTTGTTGATGACATCTACTTTCACAGCAGCGCCATACTGGCGGCGAACCATTCCCATTGGCACCTGTCCCGGACGGAAACCTGGGATGTTGGCACGCTTGCGATAGTCCTTAAGTTGCTTCTCTACTTTCTCGTTGAAGTCTGCCTCTTCCACTGTCAAGGTCATCAGTCCGTTCACCTTGTCAGGATTCTCAAATGTTACTTTCATCTGTATTGTTTAAATCTTTGATTATTATTATTTTCTTGAATTGGGGTGCAAAATTACTCAATATTTTTGTAATTATATTATATAAGGTGGAAAAATTTGTTTTTTTAACCTAATTCCCTTTGCTCTTGCTTACGTTTCTCCTCGTCTATGAGTTGGAAGTCTTTCTTGAACAACTTGAAGTCGCGGCCGAGATACTTCTCCTTGACGATGGGGTTCTCTGCAAGCACCTCCGGCGTTCCCTGGAAGAGGATGCGGCCCTCGAAGAGCAGGTAGGCGCGGTCGGTGATAGAGAGCGTTTCGTGCACGTTGTGGTCGGTTATTAGTATTCCGATGTTGCGGTACTTCAACTGCCACACTATGTGCTGAATGTCCTCCACGGCAATAGGGTCAACACCTGCGAATGGTTCGTCAAGCATTATGAACTTAGGGTCAATGGCCAGGCATCGCGCTATCTCGGTTCTTCGGCGCTCACCTCCCGATAGTCGGTCGCCGCTATTCTTGCGCACTTTCTCCAACCTGAACTCCTTGATAAGGCTCTCGAGTTTCTCCAGTTGGTATTTCCTTGTGGTGTTGGTCATCTCGAGCACCGCCATGATGTTGTCCTCGACGCTCAGTTTGCGGAACACACTTGCCTCCTGAGGCAGATAACCCACACCGGCACGCGCGCGCTTATACACCGGATAGTCGGTGATTTCATGTTCGTCGATGAATATGTGGCCCGCATTAGGCACCACAAGACCCGTAGTCATGTAGAAAGAGGTGGTCTTTCCGGCTCCGTTAGGTCCGAGCAGACCAACGATTTCGCCCTGTCTCACGTTGATTGAGACATCGTTCACTACGGTGCGTTTGCCGTAGCGTTTCACCAGTCCTTCAGCCCTGAGCACCGCGTTACCTTCGCGGTAAGTTCCCATTTTGTTCGTTTCGTCCATTTCGCTCTATTACTTTCTGTCGGCAAAGGTACTGAAAATTGGTGTCAATACGAAATTCATAAAGCAAAAGATTGAAAAAATAGTAAAATAAGACATTAAAAATGCGAATAAAAGAAAAACTATATGGCAAGCATGCAGTTTTTCGCTTATTTTAATTACTTTTGCAAACGATTTACGTTAGACGCTTTATGCTTATCAAAAAATATCTCACAGTTTTCGGACGTTACCTCATCCTGATGGGGCGTGTGTTCTCGGTGCCCGAGCGCATGAGGATGTTCTTCAAGCAGTACACCAAGGACATGACGCAACTGGGTGTCGATTCCATCGGCATAGTGCTGCTCATCTCGTTCTTCATTGGCGCCGTGATATGCATCCAGATGAAACTGAACATACAAAGCCCGTGGATGCCCCGATGGGTGAGCGGCTACACCACGCGCGAGATTATGCTGCTGGAGTTCTCGTCAAGTATCATGTGTCTGATTCTCGCTGGCAAGGTTGGCTCTAACATTGCGTCGGAACTGGGCACCATGAGGGTGACGCAACAGATTGACGCACTGGAGATAATGGGCGTCAACTCGGCGAGTTACCTCATACTGCCGAAGATTCTGGGCATGATAACAATGATGCCGTTCCTCGTAATCTTCTCGTCGGCACTCGGCATCGTGGGTGCTTACGCCACGGCGTATGTGGGGCATGTGCTGTCGCCCGACGATCTCACACTGGGACTTCAGCACGACTTCAACCAGTGGTTTATATGGATGAGTATCATCAAGAGTCTGGTCTTCGCCTTCATCATAAGCAGTGTCTCAGCCTTCTGCGGCTACACCGTCGATGGCGGCTCGGTTGAGGTGGGCAAGGCTTCCACGACAGCCGTGGTGAGCAGTTCGGTGCTTATCCTCTTCTCCGACGTGTTCCTCACTCAGTTACTATCCTAACCTATTCAAGAGAATGATTCAGATAAAGAACTTATATAAGTCTTTTGAAGACAAAGACGTTCTGAAAGACATAAACGCAACATTCGAGAACGGCAAGACCAACCTCATCATCGGTCAGAGCGGTTCGGGAAAAACCGTGCTGATGAAGAACATCGTGGGACTACTCGACCCCACTTCTGGCGAGATTCTCTACGACGGACGCGACTTCGTGGCGATGTCAAAACGCGAGAAAGTGTTGTTGAGACGTGAGATGGGAATGATTTTCCAGAGTGCGGCTCTCTTCGACTCCATGCCCGTGATAGAGAACGTCATGTTCCCACTCGACATGTTCTCTGACATGACACTGCGCGACCGAACGAAACGCGCACAGGAATGTCTCGACCGCGTAAACCTGTTGGACGCACAGAAAAAATATCCTGGCGAACTCTCGGGCGGTATGCAGAAGCGTGTGGCTATAGCAAGAGCAATAGCGCTGAACCCGAAATACCTCTTCTGCGACGAGCCCAACTCAGGTCTCGACCCTAAGACGAGCCTCGTCATTGACGAACTATTGCACAGCATAACTCAAGAGTATAACACCACCACCATCATCAACACTCACGACATGAACTCGGTGATGGGCATCGGTGAGAACATTATCTTCATATATAAAGGCACGTCGGCTTGGACGGGCAACAAGGACGAGATAATGACATCAGAAAACAAGAAACTCAACGATTTCATCTTCGCCTCCGACCTGTTCAAGAAGGTGAAAGAAGAGGAGATGAAGGAACTGAATCATAATAGGAGTTAATGAGTTAATGAGTTAATAAGTTAATTAGTTAATGAGTTTATGAGTTAATGAGTTTGGGAGTTAATGAGTTAAGACATAAGAACTGTAAAAACAGAGTGTGTTGTCTTAACTCCATAACTCCTAAACTCCTAAAAAAGAATTATCTTATATACCATCGTCCGTCGCGCTCAACCATTGGCACGACGACCTTTTCGCGCGTGCTGTCGGCATAGCATAGGCTGAGTATTGCCTGTGCCGTGGGCGACAGACTATCCTTAATGCAGCCCGCAATCTCAACGCCGACCCATCCGCCGTGAATGCTTTTCTGCTTCTCGGTGAACAGTTTCGCGTTAAGCACCAGTTGGCTGCGGTATGTGGGCGGAATGCTGTCGGGATAGTTCAGAGCATCGACATATCCCTCATAGTTGCCCTCTATGAGCCTCTCATAATATCCCTTTGCGAAATAGGCAGCCGCATTGTTGTCGCCGTCCGTCTTCTTACTGCAGGCGGCAACGGCAACAAACGCCACAAACATCAAGGCATATATCAGTCTGCGCATGGTGATAAAGGGTTTACTTCTGTCTTACGAAAACGTTTATCGGAGAGCCGGTGAGTGTCCAGTTCTCGCGTATCTTGTTCTCAAGGAAACGCTTGTATGGTTCCTTGACATACTGTGGAAGATTGGCATAGAACACGAAACTCGGTATCTGAGTGTCGGGAATCTGCGCGCAATACTTGATTTTGATGTACTTACCTTTGATTGATGGCGGCGGTGTTGCCTCAATGATAGGCAGCATCACCTCGTTGAGTTTCGTGGTGCCTATCTTCACCTTGCGGTTGAGATAAACATCCTTGGCAGTCTCAAGCACTTTGAAGATGCGCTGCTTGGTGAGTGCCGAGCCGAAGATTATCGGGAAGTCGGTGAACGGAGCCATGCGCTCACGGATGGCATTGATAAATGTGTCTATCGACTTCTGGCTCTTGTCCTGCACTAGGTCCCACTTGTTAACCACGACGACGAGCGACTTGTTGTTCTTCTGAATCAACTGGAAGATATTCATGTCCTGCGCCTCGATGCCTCGTGTGGCATCAATCATCAGGATGCAGACATCGCTGTTTTCGATGGCACGTATAGAGCGCATCACACTGTAGAACTCAAGGTTTTCCGATACCTTGTTCTTGCGGCGGATACCTGCGGTATCGACGAGATAGAAGTCGAAGCCGAACTTGTCGTACTTGGTGTAAATGCTGTCGCGCGTAGTGCCTGCGATATCGGTCACGATGTGACGGTCCTCGCCGATAAAGGCATTGATAAGGCTGCTCTTGCCGGCATTAGGACGTCCTACCACAGCAAAGCGGGGAGTGTTGTCGATGAAGTCGTCCTCGTCTTTTACCGACGGCAGTTTCTCAAGCACAAGGTCGAGAAGGTCGCCAGTGCCGCTTCCCGTGGCAGCGCTGATGCACTGCGGGTCGCCAAGTCCCAGTTTATAGAACTCCATTGCGTCAAACTGCTGGCTGCTGTTGTCCACCTTATTGGCAACGAGAATCACGGGGAGTTTGGTGCGGCGCAATATCTTTGCCACGTCCTGGTCCCAGTCGGTCAGTCCGTTCTGCGTGTCAACAAGGAACAGCAGAAGGTCGGCCTCCTCGGTGGCAACAATCACCTGCTTGCGTATCTCCTCCTCGAAGATGTCGTCACTATTTACCACCCAGCCGCCGGTGTCGACCACCGAGAACTCCTTGCCGCACCATTCACACTTGCCGTACTGTCGGTCGCGCGTGGTGCCTGCCTCCTCGCTGACGATGGCTTGGCGTGTCTTTGTAAGTCTGTTGAAAAGGGTCGATTTGCCCACATTGGGTCGTCCCACTATCGCTACTAAGTTTCCCATAAACTTGTATGTTTGCTCTTCTTTTCTTTTTAATATCTTTTACCTCACATGTTGGGGTTGTATCCAAACGAGTCGAGTTCGCGCTGGCTTGACCGCCAGTCCTTATCCACCTTGACAAAGGTTTCCAGATAGATGCTCTTGCCGAAGAATTTCTCAAGTGCCTTACGCGCCTCGGTGCTCACCTTCTTCAACGCCACACCCTGATGTCCTATGATGATGCCCTTCTGCGACTCGCGTTCCACATAGATAACAGCATTAATGTGGATGTTTTTCGGTGATTCCTTGAAACTCTCCACCGCCACTTCCACCGAATATGGAATCTCCTTGTCGTAGTAGAGAAGTATTTTCTCGCGGATTATCTCGCTGACAAAGAAGCGCGCCGGCTTGTCAGTCAACTGGTCTTTGTCGAAATAGGCAGGGCTCTCGGGCAGCAGTTCCTTGATGCGTTTGAGCAACATGTCGGTGCCGAACTTGTTCTTCGCCGAGATAGGCAGTATCTCTGCATTGGGCAGCAGCGTGTGCCACTTCTCGACGATAGCAGCAAGGGCCTCCCCAAGCCCCTCCGAGGGAGGGGGCGTTTGATTACCTGACCTCAATGCCTTTTTCCTCTTAGGTAAACCGACATCCCCTCCCTTGGAGGGGCTTGGGGAGGCTTTTAGGCTGTCTATCTTATTTATCAGCAGAATCACGGGAATCTTCATCTTCTGCACTTTCTCCAGAAAGTCCATGTTCTTCTCGGGGTTCTCCACCACGTCGGTGACATAGAGAAGCACGTCGGCATCGGCAAGGGCGCTCTCTGAGAATGCCAGCATCATCTCCTGCATCTTGTAGTTGGGCTTCAGCACGCCTGGGGTGTCGCTGAACACTATCTGCATGTCGTCGGTGTTGACGATGCCCATGATGCGGTGGCGCGTGGTCTGCGCCTTGAATGTGGCTATAGATATGCGCTCGCCCACGAGTTGGTTCATCAGCGTCGATTTGCCAACATTAGGGTTGCCTACGATGTTTACGAATCCTGCCTTATGCATTGTTGCTGTGTTTATTAATGTCGTCTTAATCTAAAAAAACGCATCTTATTAAATTATTAATAGGATGCGTCTTTCGTTTGGGGTTTCTAATCCTAATCGATTCTATTTCACTGGTGCCGCCGCAGCCGAACCGTCATAAGCCCACTTATAGTAAGAGGCGCCATGAACGAATCCTGCACCGAAGGCTGTGAGTATTAGGTTGTCGCCTTTCTTCAACTGGTTTTCATACTCCCAGAGAGCCAGAGGAATGGTTGCAGCACTTGTGTTTCCGAAGTGCTCGATGTTCACCATAACCTTCTCCATCGGCAGTTCGAGTCGTTTTGCAACAGCCTCGATGATGCGGATGTTGGCCTGATGGGGAATCACGAAGCGTATGTTGTCCTTGTTCAGTCCGTTGCGCTCGGCTATCAGGGCGCAGTCGTCGCTCATGCTTGTCACGGCATAGCGGAACACGGTGCGTCCCTCCTGATAGAGGTAGTGCAGACGATGGTCAACAGTGAAGTGGTTTGGAGGGCATACCGAGCCACCTGCCTTGAGGTGGAGGAACGGCAAGCCCTTGCCGTCAGTGCGGAAATAAGAGTCCATCACGCCGATATTCTCTTCCTCTGTTGCCTCGAGAAGCACCGCTCCGGCACCGTCGCCAAACAGCGGACAGGTGCTGCGGTCCTGATAATCGACCACCGACGACATCTTGTCGGCTCCGATAACGATAATCTTCTTGTAGCGGCCGCTCTGTATCATCGATGCCGCAACATCGAGAGTGTAGAGGAAACCGCAGCAGGCAGCCCAGAAATCGAATGCGAAAGCGTTCTTCAGACCCAGTTTTCCGAGCACTATTGATGCCGTGGACGGAAACTTATAGTCGGCTGTTGAAGTGGTAACAATCAAGGCATCGATGCTGTCAGGGTCGGTTCCCGTCTTTTGCAGCAACTGCTTTGCAGCCTTGCGAGCCATGTAACTGGTGCCCAGACCTTCCTCGTTGAGGATGCGACGCTCCTTGATGCCGACACGCGACATAATCCACTCGTCGTTAGTGTCAACCATTCTCGACAGTTCCTCGTTGTTGAGGACATAGTCGGGAACGTAACCTCCGACACCGGTGATTACTGCGTTTATCTTTTCCATCTTTATTCTGCCGCTTCGTCCATTACAATGGCAATCTTACCACGATAGTAACCGCAAGTAGGACATACGGTGTGATAGATGTGGAAAGAGCCGCAATTAGGGCATTTTGCCAGTGTAGGGAGAACTGCGCCGTCGTGAGTTCTTCTTTTCAGTGTACGAGTCTTCGACTGTCTTCTTTTAGGATGTGCCATAATTCTTTTTTATTTAATTGTTTTATCTTTTAATTTTAACAGTTCACTCCAACGTGAGTCTATCTCGCTGCTGGAACCTTCATCACTGCTTCGGTCAGACGACAGACGCTCCAGAACTTCTGTCATAGCAGGGTTACACTTACCAGGTGCATGCACATGCTTGATGGGTAATGACAACGTGACAAATTCATAGACGAGCCATGACATGTCGAGTATTCCTTCGTCCTCGTCAACTGTCACGACATCGTCGTCTATAGAGTCTTCGCTTCCTAACTTCACCACGAGACGGTTCTCGGCATCGACTGCCTCGTCCATATCGTCTAAGCATAGGTCGCACGCAACGCGAACGGTGCCGGTGATGCGCGACGTGAGGTCATAAAAGCCGCTTGCCTTGCGTATAGACAGCGACACATGCAATCGGCCTCCGTGCACGTCCTGACTGTCGAGAGCCTCGAAAAAACTGTCGTCAAGGTCGCTTTCGAAGACGCTAACGTCCTCCGTCAAACCCTTCAAATCAATCCTAAGAGACTCTAAACCACTCATTTACGTTGCTGCATGCCCTTTTGTTGGCATACTTCGGGGTGCAAAGGTACAAATAATTTTTCATTTAAAAACCATTCTGCATGTTTTTTTGCTTTTTTAATGCAAATTCCTCGTCATTACTACTTTGACAAATGGAAGTGCAAGAAGGCACAAGTGGGATGCTCAAAAGACACAAATGAGATGCTCAAAAGGCGCAAATGAGATGCTCAGATGTATATAAATGAGGTGCTCAGATGTATACAAGTGAGATGCTCAGATGTATATAAGTGAGCGCTCAGGAGGCACAAGTGAGGGTCCGTCTAATAATATAATAAGGTATGAAGACGTGCATCTAACTACTTCGCAAACTGGAAGTGCTGGTAGTCTTTCATCGTTTTCCACGCCCCACCCCATTGTGCTCCAGCCTTCATGAAGAGGCGGTATGCGAGGTCATTGGTGTCTATTTTATAAGGTATGTCGGTGCGCTTCTGGCGGTTGTAGGCATAGTCCTTGCCGTTGTCGGGCGACACTTTTCCGCCACGAACGTACGGGTTGTATCGCGGATTGAGGTCGATGGCGAGCCCATAGGCATGCTTCGAGAGGTTCTTAGTGCCCGCCACAACGCGGTAGTTGAAGCAAGAAGTGTTGTTGTCCTCCATCGAGCGGTCGTCATCGGCATCATAGTCGTCAATCAGCACCATGCGTTCTATGCGGTATTTCTGTTCGTAGAGTTGTCTGAAAATGTCCAGTACGCGGTCGGCAATTATCTTGTTCACCACCATTTCGCCAGTCTGTATCTCACCATTAGCATTGTAGTGCAGCAGTCGCAGATAGCGCAGTCCGTCGCGACTTACGGGACATCCCACGTTCCACGACTTGCCCTTCATGCGGCTCCACACCTGGTCGCTGATTTTCTCTGAGACAAAGCAGCGGGCCAGTCCTGCCTGCTCTACCTCCCACTCCAGCACCACCATTCCGGGCTTCCAGTCCTCCACGAGTCTCACCCGCGGCATTTTGGCAGAGGCATCGGCAGGGAAAAGGCACCAAGACATCAACACCAGCATCATTAATGCTATCGGATAATAAACAATACTCTTTCTCATAATGGTATATTTTTTTGCAAAGATAGTGTTTTTCCATAATAATGACAATAAAAATGATTATATTTGCAGTCCTGAAAACAATTTTAACGATATGAAAGCAATGAGAACAGCCAAGGAAGCAATTGACGCGATGAGAGCAATGGCAGACGAGAAGCAGCGCGAGGTGCTGATGAGATTCTTCAAAACGGGCAAGGGAGAATATGGCGAGGGCGACAAATTCCTTGGCCTGAAGGTGCCAAGCACTCGAAGTGTGGCGGCAGAATGTAAGGACATGTCGCGCGAGGAGGTTGAGCGACTGCTGCAATCTGAGTGGCACGAAGCCCGACTTTGCGGTTTGCTGGTGCTGGTGCTGCAGTTCAACAAACTGTGCTCTAAACGGCTCATCGACGACAAGGAGGCAATGAGGAAACGCGACTCGATGATAGAGTTCTACGTCGCAAACGCTGAAAGGGCCAACAACTGGGACCTCGTTGACCTGTCGGCACCCAAGACACTGGGCTACTGGCTGACGATGCCTTCATGCTACGGCGACGACGAGAAGATGGCTCTCGTTGACAGTCTTGCCGAAAGCGACAACCTGTGGAAAAAGCGGATATCAATGGTTTGCACATGGGGCTCGCTGCAAAAGGGCAACCCTGCCTACACGCTGCGCTATGCCGAGCGCCACCTGCACCACCCTCACGACTTGATGCACAAGGCTGTGGGATGGATGCTTCGCGAGATGGGCAAGCGCGTGAGCATCGAACTGCTGCGCTCGTTCCTCGACATGCATGCCGCCGAGATGCCCCGCACGGCGCTACGCTACGCCATAGAGAAAATGGACGAGAAGGAGAGACACCACTGGATGGAGTATGGAAGAGAAAAGTAACATTGTCCTTTGTATTTAGCAGAAAAAGTAGTACCTTCGCAGGCGAAAAGACTTTAAGGAGTACAGGAGTGAAGAAGTACAGGAGTGAAGAAGTACAGGAGTGAAGAAGTACAGGAGTGAAGGAGTACAGGAGTTCAGACATCAGTTTTAATAAATAGCGAATGAGCACATCATTTAGTTTTAAACATTTACAAGTATGGCAAAAAGCCCATTACTTTGTAATTCAAACATATAAAGCCACTAAGCGTTTCCCCGAGGACGAACGCTATGGTCTCACATCTCAGTTCCGCAGGGCAGCCATTTCAATAGCCGCCAACATCGCAGAGGGGTATAAAAGAATAGGAAAACAAGAAAAACTTCGTTTTATGAACATTGCACAAGGAAGTCTTGAAGAATGCAAATACTACATCATTCTTTCAAAAGACCTACTTTATATTAACGAAGACGAGTTCGCTTCATTAATTGCATCAAGCGAGGAAACGAGCAAACTCCTAATTGCATATTGCAAGGGAATAATCAATAACAGCGGAATAAAGGACTAAAAATATATTTACTGCGAAGGAAATGGGAAGGCGGTGTTGTCTGAACTCCTATACTCCTAAACTCCTGAACTCCTAAATTAATAAAGAAATGATCAAATAAATATAAGAAAACATGACACTATATCCAAAACTTATAATGGACGCGCTGGCAACAGTGACATACCCAGGCACGAAGAAGAACCTCGTGGAGAGCGGCATGGTGGCAGACCAGCCAGCCATCGACGGTATGAAGGTGAAGGTGGTGCTGGAGTTTCCGCGCGACACCGATCCTTTCCTGAAGAGTACTGTCAAGGCTGCCGAGGCAGCAATACACTACCACGTGTCGAAGGATGTGGAGGTGGAGATTGTAACCGAATTTAAGTCGAAGCCGCGCCCAGAGGCAGGCAAGATGCTGCCCGGAGTGAAGAACATCGTGGCGGTGAGCAGCGGCAAAGGCGGTGTGGGAAAGAGCACCGTGTCGGCTAACCTCGCCATTTCGCTGGCGCGGCTTGGCTACCGTGTGGGACTGCTCGATGCCGACATCTTCGGCCCCAGCATGCCAAAGATGTTCAACGTCGAGGATGCCCGTCCATACGCTGTGCATGTTGACGGCCGCGACCTCATTGAGCCGATAGAGCAATATGGTGTGCGCCTGCTGTCGATAGGATTCTTCGTGAACCCCGACACGGCAACGCTGTGGCGCGGCGGCATGGCTTCGAACGCGCTGAAACAACTCATCGGCGATGCCAACTGGGGCGAACTGGACTATCTGATACTGGACACACCGCCGGGCACAAGCGACATACACCTGACGCTGTTGCAGACTCTTGCCATAACGGGTGCCGTCATCGTATCGACACCTCAGCAGGTGGCACTGGCCGACGCGCGTAAAGGCGTTGACATGTACCGCAACGAGAAGGTGAACGTGCCCATCCTCGGACTCATAGAAAACATGGCATGGTTCACACCGAAAGAACTGCCAGAGAACAAATACTACATCTTCGGCAAAGAGGGTTGCAAGCAACTGGCTGCTGAACTCAACGTACCGTTGCTGGCTCAGATACCACTGGTGCAGGGCATCTGCGAGAGCGGCGACGAGGGCAAGCCCGCAGCACTGTCGGCAGACTCGATGACTGGACTGGCATTCCTCAATTTGGCACAGGCTGTGGTGACCGTTGTCAACCGCCGCAACAAGGAGCAACCGCCAACAAAGATTGTAGGAGTGAAAAATGGTTGAGGGTTGAAGGTTGAGCGTTGAGCGAAAGTTGTTGAAAGTTTAAAGTTGAGGGTTGAGCGAGAAGAGAATAATAGTAACTTCGCTCAACCCTCAACTTTCAACGCTCAACATTCAACCCTCAACGCTCAACTTATGTTTCTCTGCCTTGCGCTTGATAGAGGCATATTTCTCTACCACGTGTTGACGTGTCTGCGTCAACTGGAACTTATAAACGGCACAGGTGGCGAAGAAATAAACCAGCGACTGAATCCACAAGCACATATACTCATGGGTGACATCATCAAGGGTGGCACCCATGCTGCTTATTCTGACAAAGCCACGCATGCCGAAAGTGGATGGCAGTATATAGGCAATGCTGCGCCATACGGGCGGCAGACTGCTCTCTGGCCATGAGATGCCGGCAAGGAAGAGGAATGGCAAAGAGGTGAACACCACAAGAAGGATAACATTCTCACGATATCGCACCATACACGACAAGAACATCCCGAAGAATATACATGACAGCAAATAAGGCAGCATCAGCGCAAAGAGGTCTGACGCCTGCGGTATGCTGGTGAAACTGAATATCTTCGGAACAATGAGCGTTATATATGCCGCCATCACAGCATATATCATAAAGTAACACAGCGACTTTCCGAAGACAATGCGGAAGATGCCGTTATAGTGGCGGCTCACGGGCACAAGGTCTTTATAACGGTTGTTCTCGCGGGCGGTGCCAGCACTGAGTCCGATGCCCAGAAGCAATGTCTGCTGCAATATAAGCACAAGAACACAGGGCAGGATGAAGTTGCCATAGCCGCCGGTGGTGTTAAACATCTGCACCTCCTCGAAGTCGAGAGGCTTGGCGAGTATGGCATCCTCACGGTCGGTGTAGTTGCCAGACAGTTTCACCTGTATGCCGGCATTCATGTTCTGAGACACCGCCATCGTCGTTGCATAGATGGCCTTATAAGCAAGCATCATGCTCATGTCGCAATAGACGCTCACCTTCGACTGCTGCATGCGGCCAAGATTCTCCTCGAAATTGGCAGGGAAATAGATGACACCGCGCACCACCTGATGGCCCACCAACTGCCGCGCCTCGTCGAGAGAGGTACATCGGTAAGCCACCTTCACATCGGGCGACGCATCACATTGGCGGATGAACTGCCGCGACGTCTGACTGTTGGAGAAATCGACCACCGCCACAGGCACATCGCGCACCACCTCGTTATTGTACGCCCACGAGTAAAGCAGAGGATAAAGCAGCGGCACAATGATAAAGAAAATCAACACTCCCTCATCACTAATGACGGAGCGCATTTCCTTCGACCATATATAGCACGTGTCGTATATTCCTTCTTTTATTCGTTTAAACATCACTTTTTAGGAGTTATGAAGTTATGGAGTTAAGGAGTTAAGACATATGTTTTAAGCCAAGCAGTTTCTTGTATCCTTCAGCAATATTCGCTTCAATAGAAATTGCAGCCCTTCTGAATTGTGAAGTAAGACCATACCTCTCATCGTCAGGAAAATGTTTAGTGATTCTATAAACGGACAGGACAAAAGCATGAGCCTTTTGCCAAGCCATTATACTCTCAAAACTAAACGTCGTCTTTGTCAACATATCTTTAATATCCTCTTTTTAAATCTATTGTCATAACTCCTTAACTCCATAACTCCTTAATTACATCACGGAATATACACATACTCGAGCATTGCCTTGCGTATGTTCTTCATTACGAAGACAGGGAGGCAGATGAAGATGAAAAGAGCAAGAAGATTAACCCATGCGTCACTCGACGGGAAGCCATTGAATATGCATATCTGATAATACATATAGTAATGGCGCAAGGGGAAGAGTTGAGCAATACTCTCAAGCATAGGGTTCATTGCAAATATCGGGAAGGCAGCGCCACACATGGTGAAACTGAGCACTCCCCACAACGAGCAGACACTCAACGACATGCGGAGCGACGGCACCAGTCCGAAGACAAACACGCCGAACGACTGCGATGCTATTATGGCAAGCATTCCGATAAGGGCTATCTGGTACCATGCTCCCTGGTGCGGGAAATGGAGGAAGCCATATACATATATAAGGTATCCATAGAAAATGATGAGGAATACCAGCGTCTGCGGCAGCATCTTGCCGAGCATTGCCACCCAGATGTCGTTGCCAGAGAGACGCATCAGCACCTTGCTGCGGTTGAACTTCATCTCTGTTCCTATGGAATAGACAGTGATGAGAAAGACAAAGAGCATCAGCACGCCAGGCACCATAAATGCCGAGAGATAGATGTTATAGTTAGCCCATGGGTTGCCTATCATGTGAAGGTCGATGGACGTGGGCTGCAGGAATGTCGCTATCTGCTCGTCGGTAAAGCCTCGGGCACGCATCGTGGCCTGCCCCACTGCCGCCGAACCCAGCGTGCACACCGTCTTCATGTCGCGGAAAAGCAGCGCACCAGCCATGAGCATCGTGCTGTTATAATAAAACGACACCTTAGGCTGTCGCTGGGAAATAAGTGCCGAGGTGGTGCCTTCAGGGAAATAGAGGAAAGCGTATATCTCGTTCTTCTGCATCGCCTTGCGAGCCTCTGCGGGATTGGCATACTTGCCCACCACCTTGCTGGTCTGCATCCCGTCAAGACGGCGTATGATGGAGCGCGTCGTAGTGGTGTTGTCAAGGTCAACAATGCCTATAGGCATCTCCTGCGGCAGTCCGTCGTCCATCAGCGAAGTGAAGAATATCACTGTCACGATGGGGAATATCACCATGCAGAAGATGTATATCGGCGTTGACAGCAGCAGTCCACACTCGCGGCGCGCAACGCTCAAGATGCGAAGAAAAGGGTTCCTCTTTTCGTACATTATTTCTTAACTATCAGCGACATGCCCGGACGCAGACCGTCAATCTTCTCCACCGGACGAGCCTTCACCTCAAAGGTCTTCAGGTCATACTGTCCATTGCTCTTCGTCGCCTTCCATACGGCATAAGAGCCTTGGTCTTTGATATAGAACACTTTCAACTTTATGTTCTTGTCGAAAGCAGGACTGTAAGCAGTAATCTCGCTGCCCACCTTCATACCTTTCAGCAAGTCCTCACGTACATTGAACGTGCCCCACATGTCATTCATAACAGAAATGCTCATGATGGGAGAGCCTGTGCCCACGAGTTCGCCCACCTTCGGGAACACCGTGCTCACCTCGCCCTCCATCTGTGCCGTCTGCACCAATTCACGCTTGTAAGACCTCACTTCCTGGACAGCACCCTGTGCCTGGTTCACCTGTGCCGCGGCGGCTTTCTTCTCTTCCTTTCGCGCACCCTCCATAGCCATGTCATACTGACTCTTCGCAGCCTTTGCCTGTGCCTCCAGAGCCTTGTACTGTGCCAGTGCCTCGTCGCGTTTCTGGGCGCTCATCACGCCCTCGTCGTAGAGTCGCTGCACACGCTCGTAACTCTTCTTGGCAATCTCAAGACCCGCTGTGGCTTGCTGCCATAGTTCGTAAGCGCCCTGTATCTGCTGATGACGCGCTCCGTTCTGAGCCATCTCGCTCATTGCAGCCGCGGCGTTTTGCACACTCTGCGCCTGCGTCATCTTTGCCTCCACCTCTGGGGCATCGAGAATGGCAAGGGTGTCACCAACCTTAACATAGTCGCCCTCCTTGACGCGCAGTTCAAGGATTCGTCCTGGCACTTTACTCGACACGCGATATTCTGTCACTTCTATTTCGCCTTGTATCTCCTCGTCAGCATGTCCAAAAGCGAAGAGACCAATGATAGCAACTATTGCCACCACTACCACTAAGCCGAGAACGGCAAGCAAAATATTGTTATGTTGCGTCTTTACCGACATAATATAATTATTAGTTTAACATTCCATTATCTAAACTCCTAAACTCCTGAACTCATAAACTCCAGAACTCCTAAGTTTACAATTCCCCCAAAGCCTTCTTCAGGGCAACATCACTGAGCCGAGCGTCAATCTCTGCCTCCACCTTCATTGTCTGTGCCTGCATCCATGCCGTCTGTGCCGCCATGACATCGGTGATGGGAATAACGCCTTCTGCAAAGCCGAGATTAGCGCAGCGCAAGTTCTCTTCTGCCTTCTCCACATTCTTTAAGGCGACATTATACTTGCGGTTGGCCTCCTTCACCTTGAAGCGGCACTGACTCACCTGCAGCGATATCTTCTCCGTGGCATCGGCAAGTTCCATCTGCGCTATCTGCGTTGCTGCCTTCGTTGCCCTCACCTTATACGCTCCCTCGTTCCAGTTCCATATTGGCACGCGAAACATTATGCCCACATTCCATGTGCCGGCGAACTTTTTCTCGAAACCGTTATACACATTAGGATTGGTAACCAGATATCCACCTGTCACCAACACTTGCGGAAGGTATGTTGCACGAGCGAGTTTTGTTGACACCTTGGCCATATCCACTGCCGTCTGCAGCATCTGCACCTCGGGACGGCCGTCGTAGGTGATTACTGCCCTACCCTCGTCGTACATCGGCAGGGCAAGGTTCTCGGTGTCTTCATCGGCAAGTGTGATGTCCTCGTCGCATGGCATTCCGCACAGTTGACAGAGCAGCATCTTGGCAAGTGCCACACCGTCTTCGGCCTGCATCACCTGCATCTCTGCCTCGTTCACCTTCACGTTCACCTGCAGTGCATCGGCACGCGTAGCCACGCCTTCGTTGAACATCTTGCTGACATCACTGTCGAACTTCTTCACCAGTTCAAGATAGTTGCGTGCCAAACGTTCCTTGTGCTTCACCGACACCACCAGCCAGTATGCCTGGTCGATGTCGTAAATGGTGGTTTGTCGTGCCAGTTCATATTTCGTCGCCGACATCTTCTCGCCGAGGTCAGCCAGACGGTTGGCAGCCGTTATGGCACCACCCATATAAACAGGCTGTGTCACCATTACCGAAGCACCCATCATGTTGCGGTTGTTGGTGCGGAAAGCCTGTCTCACATGACTTCCCACGCCGTCCAGAGCCTGTGCCACTGGTGCCGAGAGATTAGCGAACATCCCTCCTATCTGCTGCGCCATCTCTGGCGCTATCAGTCCTTTCTGCACAAAGCCAGTAAGCGTCTCTGTCAGCGCACCGCCTGCCTTGCCTGCAATATTTGTTCCCAGGTTGTTCAATGCCGTCTTCTGGTCATCATTGAGCAGCGATATCTCACGACTTGTCAGTTCGTAACCGCCAAGAGCGGTCACCCTCGGGAGATACTTCGTGCGTGCCGCCTTGCGAGTGTTCTCTGCCACTTCCTGTCCGAGCCGCGCCACGTTCAGTTGCTTATTGTTCTCCAATGCCATGCTGCGGCACTCCTCCAGCGTGAGCACCTTCTGCGCATGGACTCCCATGCAGCAACATGCAAAAAACAATATAATTGTTAGTCTATTCATATTCTTTACTCAAACCTTACACTTTTCGAGCCAATCATCTGTCCGTCTGCAAAGATGCTCACCTGATAGTTGCCAGCATCAAGGAACTGGTTGATGTCATAATAGAGCGTCACAGGCGTTTCGTTTCCGCCATATTCCACGCCTTTCTTCATAGAGCACTGCAACTGGCGGTTCTCATACTGGAATGTGCCGGCGTTGCCAAGCACGGTGCCGGCAGGTGTCGTGATGCGCACATACAGGGTGCGAACACCGTTGGTAGCCGTGACGTTCTTCGCAATCTTGAACGACACTCTCAGTTGCTTCGCTTTCTTCATCTTCTCCGTTGCCTTGCCTTTCTTGTCAATCATCTGCATCTGTATGCCTGTTGCATCCAGTTGCGCGGCGATGGCAACCTTCTCTGTGAGCGATTGCTTGTCAGCATTCAGTCCTTCTATCTGTCGTGTCGCCTCCTCATACTGTCCCTTCACGCGGGTATTCTCCTCAGTGAGGTTCTGGTTCAGTCGGTTCAGCGAGTCTATCTCAAGCACATAACTGCGTATCACGGCGCGGCATGTTGCCAGTTCCTTCTTCAGTCGGGTTATCTCGCGTGCGTCGTTAGCCTTCACCGACTTCAGTTCCTTCAGCAACTGTTGCGTGCGCAACTGCTCACGAGTCAACTGCGCTACAATAGAGTCGTTGTTGATGCGCGACTTCATCTCAGTATACTGCTCGGCAAAACGCTGATACTCGTTCTCCATCTCCTTCTTGTCGAGTTCGGCGAGTTCCTGCATGTCTTTGTTCTCCTTTTTCTGCTCGTTAAGGCTCACGGTGAGCCATGCCACACCGCCAAGAAGCAACGCGATAACCAATATCAGTGGTATTAGAATTTTCTTATTCATCTTTATTGTTACACTCCTTATTTATAAATATGTGTGCAAAAGTAGAGTTTTTTCTCAAATTGACCAACATTTCCACTTATATAAAACATTAAGTAACTTAAAAATATTGAATTTTAAGGAAAAACGGAACAATAAACAGCAAAAGATTTGGATTGTGAAATCTTTTTGCTATCTTTGCGCTGTACTACCATATATATAATCAAACCTCTGACGACAATGAAGAAAAACAGTTTCCTTTATAGAGCCTTCGACCTATACTATGACGGCTTCCGCAACATGAGGCTGGGCAAAACGCTGTGGCTTATAATCGGCATCAAACTGTTCATCATCTTCATAATACTCAAACTGTTCTTCTTCCCCAACTTCATCTCGCAGCACAGCGAGAAAGGCAAGGAGGCAGACTTCGTGGCAACCGAGGTGCTTGACCGCTAAGCGCCCCTCTTCCGCCCCGCCCCTCTCGTCCCCCTCGTCCCTCTCGTCCCCTATGCTGCGATGCCATCGCAGCCCCCTAAACGACCAAACGACCAAACGACCAAACCCCTAAACCAAACATATCATGAACAACCTATTTCTTGCAATCGACGCCGGAGCAGTGGACTGGGCAAGAGCGCAGTTCGCTCTCACCGCCATCTACCACTGGCTCTTCGTACCGCTGACACTGGGACTGGCGGTAATCATGGGCATCGTAGAGACACGCTACTACCGTACTGGCGAGCAGTTCTGGAAAGACGCGGCACGCTTCTGGCAGAAACTCTTCGGAGTGAACTTCGCCATGGGTGTGGCAACAGGAATCATCCTCGAATTCGAGTTCGGAACCAACTGGAGCAACTACTCATGGATAGTGGGCGACATCTTCGGCGCTCCGCTCGCCATCGAGGGCATCGTGGCGTTCTTCATGGAGAGCACCTTCGTTGCCGTGATGTACTTCGGATGGCAGAAAGTGTCGCGCGGGTTCCACCTCGCCTCAACATGGCTCACGGGCATCGGCGCCACCATCTCAGCATGGTGGATACTGGTGGCAAACGCCTGGATGCAGTGCCCCGTGGGATGCGAGTTCAACGCCGACACCATGCGCCACGAGATGGTCGATTTCTTCGCCGTGGCATTCTCACCGTTCGCCGTGGGCAAGTTCTGCCACACCGTAATCTCCTCATGGATAATAGGAGCCATCTTCGTGGTGGCAGTGTCGTGCTGGTATCTCTGGAAGAAACGCGAGACACGACTCGCCGTCGAGAGCATCAAGATAGCAAGCATCGTGGGACTCATCGCCTCGCTCGGCGCTGCTTTCACCGGACACATCTCAGGACAGCAAGTGGCTGAGGCGCAGCCGATGAAACTGGCGGCAATGGAAGCACTTTATAACGGCGGCACCGAACAAGGACTGACGGCAGTGGCATGGGTGAATCCCCTGGCTCAGCCCGACTACGCCAACACCGAGGCACCGGCACTGAAGATAGACATGCCGTACGCACTAAGCATCATGGCAACAAACAAGCCCGACGGTTATGTGCCCGGCATCAACGACATTCTCAACGGATATACCACGCCCGACGGTATTACCGAACCGTCAATAGACGAGAAAATGGAGCGTAGCAAGCAAGCCATAGCAGCACTGAACACCTATCGGCAACTGAAGTCGAAATACAAGGGACAGACCGCAATCCCCGAGAACGACAAGGCTGACCTCAAGGCTGCCAGCGACTGCCTCAATGCCAACATGAAATACTTCGGATACGGATATATCAAGGACAAGAGAGAGGTGGTGCCATTCATCCCCGTAAACTTCTGGGCGTTCCGCACCATGGTGGGACTGGGCTGCATCTTCATCCTGTTCTTCGCCGTGATGACACTGCTGTCGTTCCGCGTGCCATGGCTCTCGGTCATAACGCGGCGACTGATGGCCTCCTTCGGAGTGCTGCCCGAGACACACGCCGATGCCAGCGACCTCACGGGACTGCCTAAGTGGCACTACTGGCTGGCGATAGCACTCGTGCCGCTGGCATACATCGCTTCAGAGAGCGGATGGCTCGTGGCGGAGTTCGGCCGTCAGCCCTGGACCATCCAGGACATGCTGCCCACCGGTGTCGCCGTGAGCGACATCTCGTCAGGCTCAGTGGCTCTCACGTTCTTCATCTTCCTCGCCCTCTTCACCACCATGCTCGCCGTGGAGATAAACATCCTTCTCAAGCAAATAAAGAAAGGACCGGAATATGAGAGCGAAGGCTGAGAGTTAAGGGTTGAGAGTTGAGAGTTAAGCGGGATTTGTTGAGCGCCAATAGTCCCCTATGCTGCGACGCCGTCGCAGCAAACACGACAAAGCCAATGTTCAATGTTCAAAGTAAATCATCATGACATACAATTTCTTACAACACTACTGGTGGTTCCTCGTGTCGCTCCTTGGAGCACTCCTCGTTTTCCTGCTCTTCGTGCAGGGCGGCAACTCGCTGCTCTTCACCCTTGGCAGAACACCAGAGGAACGCCGACTAATGATAAACAGCACCGGGCGCAAGTGGGAGATTACCTTCACCACGCTCGTCACCTTCGGCGGAGCATTCTTCGCCTCGTTCCCACTCTTCTACAGCACCAGTTTCGGCGGTGCCTACTGGCTGTGGATGCTCATCCTCTTCTCCTTCGTACTGCAGGCGGTGAGTTATGAGTTCCAGAACAAACTGGGCAACATTCTCGGAACAAAGACATTCCAGTGGTTCCTCGTTGCCAACGGCATCATAGGACCGCTGCTGCTCGGCGGTGCCGTAGCCACATTCTTCAATGGCTCCAACTTCATCGTGGAGAAGCAGAATCTCACCAGTGGCATCGAGCCCGTGATAAGCAGTTGGGCAAACGCCTCACACGGTCTCGACGCACTGCTCGACCCTTGGAACCTCATCCTCGGACTCGCCGTGTTCTTCCTTGCACGTGTACTCGGCTCGCTCTACTTCATGAACAACATCAAGGACGACGTGCTCGAGAGCCGTTGCAGCGTCAAGATTATCGGCGATGCCGTGCCATTCCTCATCCTCTTCGTGGCATTCCTCGTGCGCACACTGCTGAAAGATGGCTATGCCGTTGACGCAGCCACAGGAACCATAGTGATGGAGCCTATGAAATACCTTCACAACCTGCTCGACATGTGGTACCTCCTTATTATATTAATAATAGGTGTGGCACTCGTGCTCTACGGCATCATACGCACCGTGCGCAGCAAGACATATATTAAAGGTATCTGGCCAGCAGGCATCGGCACAGTGCTCACGGTGCTCGTGCTCTTCCTCCTCGCAGGATGGAACGGCACAGCCTACTACCCTTCTAACATCGACCTCCAGAGTTCGCTCACCATACAGAACTCCTCAAGCAGCGAGTTCACACTGCGCACCATGTTCTACGTCTCGCTGCTCATCCCCTTTGTCCTCGCCTACATCGCCTACGTATGGCGCTCACTCGACCGCAAGCAGATCACCAAGAAGGAGATTGCAGAGGAAGAGGCATACTGAAATAATGGGAGTTAAGAAGTTTTTGAGTTATTGAGTTAATAAGTTTTTGAGTTATTGAGTTAAGAAGTTATTGAGATAATAAGTTATTGAGTTAATAAGTTATTGAGTTAATAAGTTAAGACATTTGACCTGTTTGCCACCACTACGATGAAGTTCTCGGGCTTAACAGTGACGTCTTAACTCCTTAACTCCCTAACTCCTTTAACTCCCACAACTTCAGAAAGAAGACTATAATTACTTTCCTGACCAAAATAGCCTATTTTACTTTCCAATATAGCCTATTTTGGTATGTGATTGCACATAGAACCCCTCCTCAAATCCCCCCGATGAGGAATGAAGTAATATGTTTGTTTGTGCCTAATCCGTGCAATTCGCATTCTATGTCAAATTCCTAATTATTTCCTCGTTTTAACTATTTTTTTAACACTCCTGACTTCATGCAGCCTTAAGTGCTGCATGATAGTCATGGTCTGGTTTATACTTCTCTCCTTTTCTTACC
>Ga0256404_1001640_pt1 | contig 52925 bp, 49 predicted proteins | sample RumenRJG_01DNA_FD_185990 | JGI IMG/M metagenome (GOLD analysis project Ga0256404, IMG submission 185990) | Bovine rumen microbial communities from Lethbridge, Alberta, Canada - RJG_01 | ecosystem: Host-associated > Mammals > Digestive system > Stomach > Rumen | place: Canada: Alberta | collected...
TGGCGGGTTGCCGTCGAAGAGCTCCGAGATGGTGCCCAGGCAGTGGTAAGCCATTTCGTCCTCATAACCCACCATCTGGCGCTCGATGAAGCTCAGGCGGGTGCGCTTATAGAGTTTCAGGCAAGCCTCCATGTAGAAGCCTCCCAGCCAAGGCCAAGCCGTACCCTGATGGTAGGCGTAGTCGCGCTGCGTCTGCGGACCCACGTAGATGGGGTTGTAGCCGCCGCTCTTCGGCGAGAGCGAGCGCAGTCCCTTCGGGGTGAGCAGTTCGCGTGTGCAGACGTCGAGCACACTCTTCATCTGCTGCTGAGTGAGCGGCGAGTAGTCGAGTGCAACGGCGAAAATCATGTTCGGGCGAACGCTCCAGTCCATCGTGTTACCATCCACATAGTCAAGCAGATAGCCGTATTCGTTCAAGAAAGTGTCGACGAACGACTGCTTGCACTTCTCGGCCAATTCCTCGAGGTGCAGGGCATCCTGTTCGTTCTGATCGTCGCGAGCCAGCGAAGCCACAAAGCGCAAGGCGTTGTACCAAAGGGCGTTGATTTCAACACAATAGCCTGTGCGCGGCACGACGGGACGTCCGTTGGCTGTGGAGTTCATCCACGTCATGGCCACGTCGCGGCCGTCGATGCGCACGAGTCCGTTGTCGTCGAGCGTCAGGTTGGGATGCTTGTTCTCCTCGATGAAGGTGATGATGTCGCGCAGCAGCTTGCCATACTTTTCCTTGCAGCGCTGCTTGCCCAACTTCTTGCAATATTGCTGGATAGCCCATATTGCCCACAGGGGTACGTCGGGCTTCTCTATTTCATAAATCTTCGTTGTCGAAGGCTTCTCTTCCATGAACTCGCGCAATGCACGCTCAGCCGTAGCCATCACCAGCTCGAAGTATTCGTCTTCGGCGATGCTCAGCGTCAGACCAGGCAGGGCGATGAAGGTGTCGCGGGCGCGGCACTTGAACCACGGATAGCCGGCCAGCAGGTAGCGGTCGTCGTTGGAATAGTACTCCTTCGTGGGAGCCTGAGTCGATGACCACACTTCCTTCTCGCCGTCCTCGCGCTTCACGCGAACGTGGAACTGATGGGCGGCATTCACCAGACAGTGGAAGAAGTTGTCGCGCGGCGGACGGTAGCTCACCTCCTCGTCGAAGAGTTTCTTCAGGCGCGAGGTCTTCACTTCACTCGTCGAAGCGGCAAAGACGATGCTCTCACCTTTCTTAATAGGCATCTCGAAATAGCCGGGCACGTAGAGGTCCTCGTTGGAGGCGTAGCCGCGCTCCTGTTCCTTCGGATACTCCACACCGCGATACCAGTCGGGCTGGAAGATGAACTCGTTCTTCTTCGAGAACTGCATGTAGAGGTCGGGGTAGCCGGCATACATACAGGTCTTGATACCATTGTCCACCAGATGATACTCGCGCGAAGCCACGGAGTTCTCGTGTGTGAACTGGCGCACGCTTCTGAAGGCCAGGAACGGGCGGAAGCGCAGCGTCGTGGCCGAGTGGGCATCTTCGAGGGTGTAGCGGATGAGGATGCGGTCCTCGTAGTTCTGGAAAAGGAACTCCTTCTTCAGAATCACGCCGCCGACGCGGTAGATGGTAGTTGGAATCTTGTCACAGTCAAACTCGCGAATGTACTTGTGACCCTTCGGACTGTAGTTGTTGCCCTGATACTTATGCAAACCCAGGTTGAACTCGGCGCCATGCTGAACGACGGTGCAGTCGAGCGACGACAATAGCACATGGTTTTCGTCGTCGAGTTCAGGAACAGGTACGACGAGCAGGCCGTGATACTTGCGGATGTTACAATCCACAATCGTCGAGCACGAGTAAGCTCCCGAACGGTTGGTGCGTAGCAACTCCTTCGGCAGCGAATCTTGCAGGTTTGTCATCAGAGCTTTTTCAAATCTCAGATAACTCATGTTAGCTCTTGGTATTTAGGTTGATAATAATTGTAGGTTCACTTTCGTTGCACCTTTGCGATGCAAGTCATTTCGATAATTCCCTTCAAAGGTACGGTTTTTTCACTTTACTGCCAAATTTTTTCATAAAAAAAAGCACTTTCCCTAGAGAAAGTGCCCATTTTATGCCGTTAGCAGGGTATGAGGAAGTTAATTACCTCCTGCTCAACGCTGACGGTGAACGCACCAACAGGGGTGTTCATCATGCGGCCGTCGATGCCCACCATTGCATGGTCGGCTTGCAGGACTTCCACCTTCTGCGTGCGATAGGGATGCACGGAGCGGTGGTTGAGGAACTTGCCGCGCACGAAGAGATAGATGCCTTCGAAGAGCTGCGTCATCTCTGGGTGGTAGACCACCGAGACGTCGAGCTGTCCGTTGTAGGGCACGGCGTTGGGTGTCTGGCCGTAGCCGAGGGCGTTGCCGATGCAGACGGTCATCACCTTGCGCTTCACCTCGTCGGTGTTGATCTTCAAGTGCATCTTGTACTCCAGTCGCTGGAAGATCATCAAGATGAACGAGAAGAGGAACGACAGCGTGCGCGAGCCGAAGTAGTGGCGCGTCTGGCGGCGCAGGTTCATGATGGTTGCCACGAGTCCGATGTTGATGCAGTTCAGGAAGTAGCGGCGGCAATGGTCGCCCTGCTTGCTGACGTAGCGAATGCAGCCGAGGTCGATCTTGCGGATGCGGCGCTGCTTCAGCCAGCCGATGGTCTGCTCCACGTTGTCCTCGTCGAACTCCCAGAAGTGAGCAAAGTCGTTCATCATGCCATTGGGCACCACACCCAGCACTATCTCCTCGCGCTTCTGCTGGTCGATCTGCATCAGGCAGTTCACGGCATCGTTCAATGCCGAGTCGCCTCCCACGATGACGATGGTCTTATAGCCGTTGGAGATGAGCATTTTCACCAGGCGGTCTACGCTGCCCGAGTTCTCGCTCTGCACGTAGTCGTAGTCGATGCCCTCAGCCTGCAGGCACCGCTCAATCTTCTCCCACCGTTTCTTCGGCGAGCTCCAATAGCCCGACTTCGGACAATAGAGTATTCCCCACTTCTCTTCGTTCATATTGTTGGTCTGTATCGTTTATTCTGCAAAAATAATCGTTTTTCTTCAAACGGCAAAACTTTTGGCGATGAATGTTTGTTTTTTAAGGGTTTAAAGGGGAGTGAAAGGGAATAATAGGGGAGATTTAGAGCCCCTTGATAAGGGGCGGCTATCGCTCGGCGACGTAGGAGACGCTTTCAGAGCGAAGCGGGGAAAGAATGCAGGGTTATTATGGACGTTTATTGCCTGTAGCGCCTCGCGTAGGGGCAGACCCCTGTGTCTGCCCGAATCATAACGAACAACCTATGCCCATACGCCCAAATTGCGCGGGCAGACACGGGGGTCTGCCCCTACCGTTAGCAACAAAGCATTCGTCCCCTTTATGCCCTTTTCTCCCCTTTATGCCCTTTTCTCCCCTTTTCTCCCCTTTTCTCCCTTTTCTCCCCTTTATGCCCCTTTACACACCTCCATCACGAATTCCACTTTCTGCTCCATCGGCAACAGGGCGTCGACCCAATGAATGGTGAAGCCGCGACGCTCCATACCACGGAACCACGTCATCTGCCGCTTGGCAAACTGGTGGATGGCAATCTCCAGCTGGCGGAACATCTCGTCGAAAGAGGTCTGCCCGATGGCATACTCCGTGATGAACTTATACTCCAGGCCGTAGTACATGAGGTCTTCTGCCGCAATGCCTCGTGCAAGCAGCCCGCGAATCTCGTCGACCATGCCTTCGTCGAGTCGCTGGCGCAGGCGGCGGGTAATCTTCTCACGGCGTGCCTCACGGTCGATGCTTACACCTATTATTATACTAGGGACGGCGGGCAGCGCGCGCAGCTCCGTGGGATGCTCCAGGTTGTAGGTCTCAATCTCGATGGCGCGGATGGCCCGTTGGGCGGTGTCCACGTCCGTCTGGTTGTGCATGTTAGAGCCCGTCTGCCGCTTCAGGCCGATGAGCATCTGCGTGAGCTCTTCCAGCGAGCGACCTTCCAGCTCGTCACGCAAGGCAGGGTTCTGCGGCACGGGCGACAGCTGGTAGCCTTTCAGAACAGACTCGATGTAGAGCCCCGTACCGCCACAGAGGATGGGCAGCGCTCCCCTACTCCGTATCTGTTCGTAGGCCTTGTGGAAGTCCTGCTGGTATTGGAAGAGGTTGTACTTCGTGCCAGGCTCACAGATGTCGATGAGATGATAGGGCACGTGGTAGCCGTCAACGACATAGTCGTCGAGGTCCTTGCCCGTGCCGATGGTCATACCGCGATACACCTGCCGCGAGTCGCCGCTCAGGATCTCTGCCTCCTGCCCCTCGAGGTGCAGCCGGTAGGCCAATGCCGCCGCCAGCGACGTCTTGCCGCTGGCTGTCGGGCCGAGTATGGTGATCATCTTCTGCATCGTTTAGCAATTGGTCAACTGAAATGGGAGAAAGAAGTTAAAAGAGTATGTCAAGATCAAGTGAAACGGACGTGTATCCATCTTGTTCGTCAGGTAAGAGGAATTTCAAGAACTTAAAGTAGTCGGCATTCACGCCTGCCCTGAAATGCTGCTTTCCCACCTTGAAATCTACACCGCCACCGGCATAGAGTCCGAATGGCATGAAGGCATAGTAATTGATGAGACCTCCTCTGACATAGGGGCTGACGCGCTTTTCTGGATGAAACACGTAAGAAGGTCCGACGTTCAGGACGAGATACATTTTATCCTTGAAGTCACTGTCGGACTTCGACCACTTCCACATACTGAAAAGCAACATGGTCTGCAGGGAAAAGCCCGGACGTACACGTTTGAACTCAAAGTCGCAACCCAAGCCCACGCGAGGAATGACATAATTCTTCGTCTCCTCGTTTTCCATTTGATGACGGGCCAGCATGTAACCGGCCTGAATACGGAAATGGGGAGTGGAGGTTGACGACTTTTTGGCGTTGTACTGAAACTCAACGCAGTCGCCGTCTTCCAGACAAAACTCATTATTGTAGTCGCGCGTTATAGTAAGCAGCTTGTTGGCTGAGATCGTGCCAACCTGCAACTGCTTGAGCGCCTTGTCGCTTTTCTTCAGCATGTGCATAGCTGGCAGCAATGCCTGCTCGCGCTTGATCGCGGCATCCGCAGGTGTATACGCCGAGAGGTCACCCGGATCTTTCACCAAAGCCACCTTACCAGATTGATCGACAAGGTAGTACTGGGCATTAGTCCATGTGTCCTCGTAGCGGTAGAGGCTCACTCCACCTTGCAGCAAATATTCGGCAAAAATGGTCTGCTCCTCACCATCGACGGGAAACGTCCTTGTGACGAAGAAGATTCCATCGTCCATCAGGCGGAAACCGGCTATCTGACCAGGCTGATAGGTGACGTAGGACATTTCGCCATCAGGCTGGAAATGGCAGGCACGTGCCATCTTTCCACGCGTCTGATAGTCGATGGTTCCGCTTATCGTATCGCCACTGTTTGTGATGATATAGCCTTTCACTGGATTCTGCTTCGACCACACGGCTATACTCCCGCATAAAACCATCATGAGAAGAAATAAAAACTTTTTCATTATACTTGATGATAAGACTATTATTTGCCCACAAAAGTACGAAAAAAATGCCGCTCCGCAAAACGAAAAAGCATTTTTGTTGCAAAGAGTTTCATAGATTTGGAACGAGCGTTGCACGCTTATGCTGATTCACAGGATTGCATTTCTTCTTGAAACACAGCCAAAAAACTTGTCAAAGACAACGTTCATTCTTCAAGATTTTTTACTCAAAACACCCCTCTGAGAATCGCCTTGTTCTAAAGGAAACTGACTTCGGGGCGAAATAGCGCAATAAACGGGAAACGACACAACTGCTTAAGATTCAAAGAGTTACACCAATTAGCACTTCAAAGCACCTTGCGAAGTGTCTTGAACATATACTTCAGATTGGCAAAAGCAATGCTTTTACCCGGCTAAAGCATGTCTTTTAGACCTCAAAAGCATTGCTTTCGCACGCCGGGAGCAATGCTCTGACACGCCTAGAGCATTGCTTTTGAAGGCTGGGAGCAATGCTTTTGAGCATAGGGAGCAATGCTCTAGATCATCGGGAGCAATGCTCTATAGGTATACAAAGCATTGCTCCGTAAGGTACAGAGCAATGTTCTGTAAGGTCTGGAGCACTGCTCTATATGAAAAGGGACACTTTATTATATTGCCAGGCACAGTCCGGAACCTTGAAAACAACGCTCAAATGGCGGTTTCTTTTCCTAGAATGAAGCCTGCCGGAGTCGATTTTTTGACACATTTCGTAAAGATTATTCAAAAGAATAATGTGTCAAAATATCTGATTATAAAAGAAAATGGCCACACGGAAACCGCGTGGCCATTATCGAAATTGCTTTGTCTAAACTGACAATTACTTCAGCTCAGCAAGGTACTTGATGGTGCGAACCATCTGAGAAGTGTAGGAGTTCTCGTTGTCGTACCAAGCAACAACCTGAACGAGCGAGTTGCCGTCGCCAATCTTGCTGACCATGGTCTGGTTAGCATCGAAGAGCGAACCGTACTTCATGCCGATGATGTCGCTCGACACGAGCTTCTCCTCGGTGTAGCCGAAGCTCTCGTTGGCAGCAGCCTTCATGGCAGCGTTGATGTCCTCAACAGTCACCTCACCCTTCACAACAGCGTGCAGGATAGTGGTAGAACCTGTGGGAGTGGGAACGCGCTGAGCAGCACCGATGAGCTTACCGTTGAGCTCGGGGATTACGAGACCGATGGCCTTGGCAGCACCCGTAGAGTTGGGAACGATGTTCTGAGCACCGGCACGAGCACGCTGCACGTCGCCCTTGCGCTGAGGACCGTCGAGAATCATCTGGTCGCCAGTGTAGGCGTGTACGGTGGTCATGATACCGCTCTGGATGGGAGCGAAGTCGTTCAGAGCCTTCGTCATGGGAGCGAGGCAGTTGGTGGTGCAGCTGGCAGCCGAGATAACGGTGTCGGCAGGAGTCAGGGTCTTGTGGTTCACGTTGTAGACGATGGTGGGCAGGTCGTTGCCGGCGGGAGCCGAGATCACAACCTTCTTGGCACCGGCCTTCAGGTGAGCAGAAGCCTTCTCCTTAGAGGTGTAGAAACCTGTGCACTCCAGCACAACGTCAACGTCGAGCTCGCCCCAGGGCAGCTCAGCAGCGTTGGGCACAGCATAGATGGTGATCTCCTTACCATCTACGATGATAGAGTTGTCTGTGCACTCCACGGTGTGCTTGTTCTCACCAATCTTGCCGCAGAAACCACCCTGAGCGGTGTCGTACTTCAGCAGGTGAGCCAGCATCTTGGGGCTGGTCAAGTCGTTGATGGCGACTACTTCATAACCTTCAGCCTCGAACATCTGACGGAATGCGAGGCGACCGATACGGCCAAAGCCGTTAATAGCAACTTTTGTCATTTTACTTTAATTTTTATAAAAGGGTTAAAAAATTATACCTATTTGTTTGACTATTTTCATGAAACATGCCCGAAATCGGACTAAAAATCAAGAAATTTCATACACAAAGTGCATTTTTTTCTTTTTTCGAGCGCAAAGTTACAAAAAAATTTCTATATTTGCACATGAAATCTCTCTTAATTATGATTAAAGTGTGAGATAATTAATTAAAAATCATAAAACGGGCGCATCTGTGGTCGGATTGCTAAATGAAGATTACAAAATGACGGCAACAAAGACATCCATTCTATATTAACACTCTAAACATTTAAACTATGGGATTTATTAAAGAATTCAAGGAGTTTGCCATGAAGGGCAACGTAATGGACATGGCAGTCGGTGTGATCATCGGCGGTGCCTTTGGTAAGATTGTTAGCTCGCTCGTCGACGACGTGCTGATGCCGCTCGTGGGTATGCTCACAGGTGGTATCGATGTGTCGGGCCTGGCCTACAAGGTGATGCTGCCCAACCCCATCGAGGGTGGTGAGCCGCTCGCCGGTGCTACGCTGAAGTATGGCGCATTCATCCAGAACGTCATCGACTTCCTGATCATCGCCTTCTGTATCTTCCTGATGATGAAGGCCATCAACAAGCTCATGGCTAAGAAGGAAGAGCCCGCTCCCGAGCCCGAGGCTCCCGCAGGACCCACCCAGGAGGAACTGCTCACTGAGATTCGCGACCTGCTGAAGCAGAAGTAAGTAGCCTACCCCTGCCCCTCCCCGAGGGAGGGGGAGCCTACCCCCAGCCCCTCCCCAAGGGAGGGGTGAACAAAAGACAAGCCTGCCACCCGTGTCTGGGTAGCAGGCTTATTTTGTGGGGGGCGAACAGTTCGAACAGATAACAGTTAGATTTCTGACTACTATGCCGCTGCGCAGCGGTTCAATGTCGCTACGCGACGGTTCAATGCGCTGCGCGCTGTTCAAAGTTGCTGCGTGCGTGTAGGGGCAGACCCCCGTGTCTGCCCGATTCTTATCCGCAATGCGGCGCTTCAAAAAACATAAGAAAACCAAGACGGACATAAAAAAACATTGATTTATTTTATTATAATAACAGTTGTTTTCTCATGTATTTTTGTGTTTTCTTTTGTTTTTGTAAAGACGCGAAGTGTATCTTCTGCACATATTCGGGCAGACACGGGGGTCTGCCCCTACCCTAGCCAGGGCCTTACCCGCTGCGAAGCAGCTTTACACGCGCGAAGCAGCTTTACACGCCTGAAGGGCTTTACCCGCTGCGAAGCAGCTTTACACGCCCGAAGGGCCTTACCCGCTGCGAAGCAGCTTTACACGCCCGAAGGGCTTTACCCGCTGCGAAGCGCGTTCAACGGCGCCGCAAGCGCCCTACTCCGTCACCGCATTCAGGATGCCCTTGAGGATACCCTTCAGCTCGTTGCCGAAGGCCTTCACCTTGTCGAACACACCTTCCTTCATGCTCTTGGCCATGTAGCCGGCACACTTCCCTTCGAGCTTTCCGATGCGGTCTTTCTCCTCGGGTGTGTACTCCAGCTCGTGCTTCGAGATGTTCTGGCGTATCTTCAGGAACTTCTCGCCAGCGCGCTGCCAGTCGTTCACCGAGTAGCGGGCACTATGGTCGCGCAGCTCATAGGAGAAATTCTCCAACTGGTTGATGGCGTGCTGCTTCGTGGAGCACGATGAGAACCCCACGAGCAGCATCATTGCCATTGCGACGACAACTGCCGTCAACGTTTTCTTCTTCATTAGCGTACAAGATATTTCTTACCATTCATGATGACTACGCCCTTGTAGGAGGCACCCACACGCTGACCGGCAAGGTTGTAGCGCACGTTGCTCTGGGCACGCTTCACATCGCTCACAGCCTCGATGGCAGTCGTGCCAGGCACGAGCTCGAAGCCGTAGAAGTTGATGGCGCCAACAGGATAGGTCACGGCCACATCGCCTGCCTCAACGGCTACGCTGATGACGGGATAGACCTTCGTGGCCTTCTGCTCCTCACCCATGGGAACCTCGATGGCATCGCCGTCCTGCACAACAGCATTGTAGAGCTCTACCTCGTTCTGCGTGAGCACAACGGTGCGGTCGGTAGCACTAGAGCTGGCCGTGCGAGCATACACCTTCAGCGTGCCGGCACCGGGAACGGTGAGCGTCATCGCGTTCTTCGACGACGACTTGCCACCGCTCTTCAGGCGCTTCTCGAACTTCTGATAGCCGTCGGCCGTGCCGAAGTAGGCATTGTTGCCGTCGATGGCCATCTTATCGCTCTCATCGATGAGCGACAGCTTCAAGCCGCCCTTCTCGATGGTCTTACCATTGAGGGTGCCGGCAGCAGCGTCTTCCTCGAAGTAGAGCAGCAACGCCTCACCTTCCTGCACAACGTCGTAAGCCACAACGCTCTTGCGCGAGCAGGTGGCATTGCCCTGGTTCCACACATTCCAATAGAGGCCCTGACGATCGTACTGGTCGGGCTCGTCCTCCAAGGCGGCGCGCAGCTGCTTCAGCGTGTAGGTGTAGACATTGTCGCCCACCTTCATCAGATTCAGGTTGCCCACATCCACACTGCCCTTCAGGCTCTTGATGTTGCCAATGCCCCAGCCCACGATGGAGCCGTTGGCATTCGTGGCCTCACCCTCTACAAGGATGGTGAACTCAATCTTTGCCTCGTCAGAAAGGCCCTCGAACTCGCTGGCCAGAATGTTGCCATATTCGTCGAAGGCAATCTCCTTCGGCTCGCCATAGTTCGGCGTGTTGGCATTCTTCATCTCCTCAAACTCTTCCTTCGAGCCATACCAGATGCCTTCCACCTTAATGGTAGAGGCAACGCCCTGATCCTGCACGAACAACTGGCGCACGTGCTTGGCATAGATGTCGCCCTTGAACTCGTTGTCGACACCGTCGATGCCCACGGCATAGGTCTTCGTCTTCTCAAGAGCGATGCCCACGACACCAGCTTCCTCTGAGATCGTGACCACATCCTGATAGAAGGAGTCGCCCCACGCTTCTTTCTTCAGCCACTCGCTGTAGACAATGCCGAAGTTGACCTTTCCCGTTACACCCGAGAACTTAATGTACACGTAGTCGTACTCCGACACGTCCTTGTTCATGTCGCCCTGGTTGAACCAGTTGCCTGCCCATGTGCCGCCATAGCTATACTCGGCACCGGCCATTACTTCGTCGGCCATGACCGACGCATTAGCACATACTGCCATGAAGGCAGCCACTAAGAAAGTAAAAATTCTTTTCATAAGCCTATTGTATTTAATCAATTAGTGAATATCGCGGCAAATATACAAAAAAATAATGAAACCCGCACATTCTGCAACATTTTTTCAGAGAATGGCGGGTTTTTATTACAATTATTACAATGCGTCGTCCTACACTACTTCATGAACAACGCATTCAAGCCTGTGTCGACACCGCTGAAGCCCATGAAGGCAAGCGAAAGCAGACCTGCCGTGATGAGGACGATGGCCACACCACGCATGCCACGGGGCACTTCAGACAGATACAACTGCTCGCGCAAACCTGCAAACACCACCAGGGCAAGAGCGAAGCCGATGGCCGTGGAGAGGGCGTAGACGATGCTCTGCAAGAGGTTGTAATCCTTCTGGATGACGAGGATGGCGACACCCAGCACGGCACAGTTCGTGGTGATGAGCGGCAGGAAGATGCCCAAGGCCTGATAGAGTGCCGGCGACACCTTCTTCAAGATGATCTCCACCATCTGCACCAGCGAGGCGATGACGAGGATGAAGGCCAGCGTCTGCAGGTATTGCAAGCCCAGCGGATTGAGCACAAAGTGCTGTATGAGCCACGTCACGATGGTGGCGAGCGTCATCACAAAGGCCACGGCGGCTCCCATGCCCAGCGACGTGTCTATCTTCTTCGACACACCCAGAAACGGGCAGATGCCGAGGAATTGCGACAAGATGATATTGTTGACGAATATCGCGGAGATGAATATAAGTACGTATTCCATAATTCAATGTGTTGAAGTGTGTGAACGACTATTTATTGGAAAGACGACCCATGATGGCCGTGAGGAAACCAAGCGAGATGAAGGCGCCCGGAGGCAGCACGAAGAGAAGCACATTGCTGGTCTCAGGCAGGATGGTGGCACCAAACAAGCTGCCTGCGCCAAACAGTTCGCGAACCATTCCCAGAAACGTCAGGGCCATCGTGAAGCCAAGGCCGATGCCGATGCCGTCGAAGATGCTCGCCAATGGCGTGTGCTTGCAGGCAAAGGCTTCTGCACGACCGAGGATGATGCAGTTCACCACGATGAGTGGGATGAAGATGCCAAGGTCCTTATCGATCTCAGGCAGATAGGCCTTGATGATGAGTTGCAGCACCGTCACGAACGAGGCGATGACCACCACGAAGACGGGTATGCGCACCTTGTCTGGCGTGAGACTCTTAATGCACGAAATCACGAAGTTGGTGCAGATGAGCACCGCCATCGTGGCAAGGCCCATCGACAATCCGTTGCGGGCACTCGTGGTGGTGGCCAGCGTAGGACACATGCCGAGGAGAAGCACAAACGTAGGGTTCTCCTTGACGATTCCGTTGTTCAATATCTTGATGTAGTTCATATGTAGTAGTTTTTTTCTGATGATTCTTACACCTATTTTAATTATTGGGAGAGTTCTGAGTATTCTGAGTATTCTGAGTATTCTGAGTATTCTGAGTATTCTGAGAACTCTGAATATTCTGAGCACTCTGGTACGCCTCATAGGCCTGGTTCACGGCCAGCAGGAAAGCACGGCTGGTGATGGTGGAAGCCGTGATGGCATCTACCTCGCCTCCATCCTTCGTCACCTGCAGGGGCTTGTCGCCCGGGCACTTGCCAACGATGTTGCCCTTCGAGCCCTCCAAAAACCACTTGTCTGCCTTCGCACCCAAGCCTGGCGTCTCAGCATGTTGAAGCAGGGTGTAGCCAAGCACCTTCCCTTTGTCATCGAAGCCCACAAGCACTTTCAGGTCGCCGCCAAAGCCCATCGTGGTCGACTCTACGGCAACGCCCAGAGGCCGCTGATGGCTGTCCTGCGTCTTGTGCACGACGAACACCGCTTCCTTGCCACCCATGTTCTGACGAATGGTGTCGGAAGCGACAACGGTTAGTTTCTCTCCACCCATCACGGTTTTAATGCCAAGGGCAAGTGCTTTCTCTGCTTGTAATGCGATGGGACCTTCCGTGACGTGGTTCACCCAAGCCAGCAGACCTCCCATCACCAGCGACACGCCCACAAGGACGAGCACCATATTTCGTAGCGATGATTCAAGTTTCTTCATATCTTTTGCCTTTCGTTTCTATGAGTGATTCCTATGCCGCAACCTTCTCACCAAAGCGTTGGGGTTTGCAATAGTTGTTGATGAGGGGTGTGAAGGCATTCATGATGAGGATGGCAAACGACATGCCTTCCGGATAGCTGCCCCAGTTGCGAATGACGACGGTGAGCAGACCAATGCCCACGCCATAGACGAGTTGTCCGCGAGGTGTCATCGGCGACGTGACGTAGTCGGTAGCCATAAAGATGGCACCCAGCATGAGTCCACCGCTAAGGATGACCTGCAGGGGGTTCGCATAGATGGGGTTGGCCAAATGCAGCAACAGGCTCAGCACGAACACCGTCAGGATGATGCTCACGGGGATGTGCCAGGTGATGACGCGCTTCCATAGCATGAAACCAAGACCCACCAGCAGCGCCAGCGCACATACCTCGCCAATGGTGCCTGCTCCGAAACCATTGCCGAGGTTTCCAAGCAGCATATCCATCGAGTCAGGCAATCGTTCCAACACTGAGGTGTCGCCCGTCTTGATGGCTTGCTTCATGAGTGCCAATGGTGTGGCTCCCGTGGTAGCATCAGTGTAGGAACTCAGCTGTCCAATCACCGGCCAGGAGGTCATGGCTGCAGGGAAGCTCACAAGGAGGAAACAACGCCCTACGATGGCGGGATTGAAAAGGTTCTGGCCCAGTCCGCCAAAGCACATCTTGCCCACGCCAATGGCAACCAGCGCGCCAAAGACGACCATCCAGATGGGGAGGTTGCTGGGGAGGTTCAATCCCAGCAGCAGACCCGTGATCATGGCCGAGCCGTCAGTAAGCGTCGGCTTGCGCTTGAGCATGTATTTGGCTATCGCCCACTCGAAGAACATACACGCCAACACACTGCTGGCACACACCAGCACACTGCCCACTCCAAAGAAGAGGAACGACACCAGCAAGGTGGGCAACAACGCGAGGATGACGCCATACATGTTCTTTTCAACACTCTCAGGGCCGTGGGCATGAGGTGAAAGAGATACGATGAGTTTACTCATAGAATTTATTGTAGATTCTTTCTGATTGACTTTTTTGTAGTTGCTATTTCGCTTTCCGCGCACGGATGATGCATTTCCTTTAGCCTCACGCGCACGGACAATTCTTATTTCTTGGCATTGCGTGCACGAATGATGCCCATCACGGCTGCCTTGCCCAACGAGATGTTGTCGAGCAGCGGTCGATGCGAAGGACACGTGAACTGGCAGGAGCCACACGAGATGCACGACACGATATCTTCTTGCTCAGCGCGGTCGTAGAAATGGCGGGCAGAGAGCTTTGCCAGGAGGTAGGGCTCGAGGCCCATCGGACAGGCTTCCACGCACTTGGCACAACGTATGCAGGGCTGTGCGGGCTGACGGCGGGCATCGTCGCCCGTGAGGATGGTGATGCTGTTGGTGCCTTTGCAGACTGGCACGTCTGTTGTCATGAGCGATCGGCCCATCATCGGACCACCCGCTAGCAGTTTGTTCTCTCCCTCAGGCATTCCGCCACAGAGGTCGATGAGTTGGCTCATGGGCGTTCCCATGCGGACAAGGAAGTTGCCGGGTTTGGCCAGTTGCTTGCCCGTGACGGTGGTGTAGCGCTCGAAGAGGGGCTTGTGCTTCATCACCGCCTGATAGACGGCGAAGGCTGTGCCCACGTTCTGAACGATGGCGCCCACGTTGACGGGGATGGCAGGGGGTGCCGGCACCTGCCGCCCGATGACGGCATCCACCAGCTGTTTCTCTCCGCCTTGGGGATATTTCGTCATGAGCGGCACAATCTCTATGCGAGCATCGTGGGAGGCTTTCTCCGTAAGGAGGGCGATGGCCTCGGGCTTGTTTTCCTCGATGCCAATGTAGCCGCGCTCCACCTTCGCTGCCTTCATGAGCAATTGCAAGCCCACGATGATCTCGTCTGCATGCTCCAGCATGAGGCGATTGTCAGAGGTGATGTAGGGTTCGCATTCCACAGCATTGATAATCACGCACTCGGCTTTGGCCGTAGGGGGCGGACAGAGTTTCACATGCGTGGGGAAGCCAGCGCCTCCCATACCCGTGATGCCTGCCTGCTTCACGCGTTCTACGATTTCCTCGGGTGTGAGCTCAGGGTGTGCGTCGAGTGTCTCAAGCTTGTCACTGCGGTCGATGCTCTCTTCCCACTCATCGCCTTCAACGCTGACAACAATCACGGGCTTGCGATAGCCGGTGGCATCAACAGCGGTATCGATTTTCAAGACGGTGCCGCTCACAGATGAATGGATGGGCGCCGACACAAAGCCACCAGCTTCGGCCAGCAGCGTTCCCACGCGCACCTTATCGCCCTTGCTGACAACGGGCTTGGCTGGTGCGCCAATGTGTTGCGACAAGGGGAAGATGGCTTGCTTGGGCAGAGGTGCCACCTGCGTGGGGCAGTTTGACGTTAGCTTATTCTCTTCGGGGTGTACGCCACCTATACGGAATGTCTTCAGTTTCATGCATTTACCTCCTTTGCTTCATCTTTTGGTTCAATAGTTTTTGGAGAAGCCTCCGTTGCCTCTTTCTTGGGCTCTACAGGCTTGGGTGCCACTTCCTCTGCCTTGGGTTCAACGGGCTTAGCAACTTCCTCTGCCTTGGGTTCAACGGGCTTGGGAGTAGGGAAATTCTTGGCGACGATAGCGCCGGTAGGACATGCAGCCACGCATTTCTTACACAAGCGGCACTTGCTCCAATCGATATAGGAAAGGTTGTCAGCCACCGTGATGGCCTCAAACTTGCATTCCTTCACACACTTGCTACAGCCTATGCATGCCGCCTGACAAGCCTTGCGAGCCACGGCTCCCTTGTCCTTGTTCACACACGACACATAGACGCGACGCCCCTTCGGACCTTTCTTGCGAAGCTCAATGATGTGGCGGGGACAGGCCTTTACGCAGGCGCCACAAGCCGTGCACTTCTCCTCATCGACTTCTGGCAGACCAGTCTCTTCGTTCAGCGCAATGGCACCAAAGCGGCAAGCCTCCACGCAGTCGCCACAACCCAGACAGCCGTAGCCACAAGCCGTCTCGCCAGCACTACACGCGTTCATGGCAGCACACGACGACAACCCATCGTAGACAGCCGTGCGTGGACGATTCTCACAACTACCATTGCAACGCACTACGGCCACCATTGGCTCCGTCTGCGCTACTGACATGCCCAACAGGTCGGCCACCTGCGACATCACCTTCGAACCGCCCACAGGACAATTCAGCCCCTCGAGCGACCCATTGTCGGCAGCACGCACCAAGGCATCGGCCATTCCGCTGCAACCAGGAAATCCACATCCGCCACAATTGGCACCAGGCAACACTTCGGCCACCTTTGCCAGTCGTGGGTCTTCCTCTACGGCAAACCTCTTCGAGACAACAAAGAGGATGGCCGAGGCTACTAATGCTATCGTGCCCAGCACGACGATTGCTAACAACATGAAATTCATCATGAAAATCTTATATGTATTAATCCTTTTTTCTTACTCGAAACGCAAGCGTTCTCTTGAAATGATCACGCCAGAGGTAGAGACCCGCATAGCAGGGCACAAGCGACAACACGCCCAACAGCGCCGCTAGGCCTTCATTACTCGTGAAATAGGAAGCCACAAATACCGTCGTTACCATCACGATGAATGGCAAGCCAAAGGCCCACGCAACGGCTTTCATGCCAACGGAACGCGAGGCCACCACTTCCACGCTGTCGCCCACCTCGTAGCTATGGGCATCGGGGGCAACGACATCAATGAGTTTTTCCTTTCCTTCAGCAATGTGGCAATGAGCCGACACTTGGCATCCTCCACAAGCCGTAGCTTGAAGAATGCGCACATGCAGGCACCCTTCTTCCACACGCTCCACTACCCCATCGTGTCGTATTTCATCATTCATCAGCTGCAAAAATAATGAAAAAAAACGAATTAGCGGCTGTCTTCGTCAAGAGAATATTATTCTCAGGCCTAAATTCACAACAATTCAAGATATTAGAAAACAGCAGAAGTCTAAATTATCTGATAATCATAAGTCAATAGGATCAAACATAATGACCCTTCATAGAAAAAACATAAATGTAGATACGACCACTACTGATAGAATAAACCATACGGTGCTCATTAGAGATGCGACGACTCCATTTGCCCTGAAGATTACCCTTCAGCGGCTCTGGCTTACCAAGTCCAGAAAAGGGGTGCAGCTCAATGTCTTTCAGCAGTTTTGTAATGCGCTGCATGATTTTCACATTTCCCGTCTGCTTCCAATAGTCATAGTCCTTACGGGCTTTCGCAAGCAATACTACTTCCATAGGTCATCAATAGCAATGGGATGAATGTTACCTTCGGCAATTTCCTTTTCACCTTGGCGAACTATTTCCTCCAGTTCACTCATGGACATAACATTCTCATCAGCAGCCTTCTTCTGAGAAGCAATACGCTTAAGTGACCTGACGGCTTTCTTCATCAGTCCTTCGTCTTCCGCGATAACCTGAAGAGCGCCAAATAGTTCGGAGTTGAGTTGCATTTGTAGTGATGTCATAACGCTAATACTGTTTTTATTTCTGACTGCAAATATAAACATAAATTCTGTAATCACCAAATAAAAAGACAAAAATGGATGAGAAAAACGATAAGCACTGTGTAAGCTAGAAGAATTGCACCAACTGTACCAACTACGAAAATAAGATGTAGCTCAACATAAAAAATAAATTGCGATTTATTTTGTTCTGCGCTCAGTTTTCACTATCTTTGTACCCACAAACCCACAATAACAATAACTATGAACAAGGCATTAGCATTTATCTTAGGCATGCTTGGACTTGGTACAAGCACGGCTTGCAGCCAGCATGCATTCGAAGACGCAGATGTTCAAGCATTTGCAGAGTTGATACAAAACCCCGACGTGCAGCTTCTGGACGTTCGCACGGCAGAGGAGTTCGCTGAAGGCCATCTGTCTGGTGCTATGAACATCGACGTGAAGAAGAATTCCTTCATGGACGAAGCTCGCGTGCGACTCGACAAGGCCCGCAAGGTGGCAGTCTATTGCCGTAGCGGACGTAGGTCGGCCAATGCGGCCACGATGCTCACTGACGAGGGTTATCAGGTGGTGAATATGAAAGGCGGCATCGTTGAGTGGCAGGCCAAGCGGCGCCCTGTAACGAAGGACATGGCCGAGGTGGATGCCTTCCGCACGAAGAGCGGCAAGGTGGTGCGCTTCCATGCGCTGATCCATGCCAGTATCCGCATCGAATACGATGGCAAGGAAATCGAGATAGACCCCGTTGGCAAGCTGGGCAATCGCACCGTCGACATCGCTTCGCTGCCGAAGGCCGACTACATCTTCGTCACCCACGAACATGGCGATCACTTCGACAAGGCGGCCCTGCAACAGCTCAGCAGCGCCCAAACGCAGTTCATCACCAATCAGCGGTGTGCTGAGATGGCGGGCTATGGGCAAGCTATGAAGAATGGTGACTCGCTGTCATTGCAAAACGACATCAAGGTGGAAGCCGTCCCTGCATACAACACGACGGAGGGCCACACGCAATTCCATCCAAAGGGTCGCGACAATGGCTACATTCTAACCATCGACGGTCTGCGCATCTATATTGCCGGCGATACGGAGGACATACCTGAGATGGCTGACGTGAAGGATATCGACATCGCATTCCTGCCCTGCAACCAGCCCTACACGATGACCCCAGAACAGCTCGTACGGGCTGCCAAGATCATCAAGCCGCGCGTTCTCTTCCCCTATCACTATGGCCAAACCAATGTGTCGCAGGTGCCTGAGCAACTGAAGGCGGAAGGCATCGACGTGCGTATCCGACACTATGAATAGAGACCTCCCCCTACCCCTCCAAAGGGAGGGGAGCCACAATCAACTTTTAACTTGCCCTTCTAATGATAGAAATTACTTCGCTTGAAGATCCGAGGGTGCAGATGTTCAGCACACTCACAGAGGCTCAGCTGCGCAATCGCTTAGAACCAGAGAAAGGCATCTTCATTGCTGAGAGTCCGAAGGTCATCAAGGTGGCGTTGCAGGCTGGCTATGAGCCCGTGGCGCTGCTCTGCGAGAAAAAGCACATCGAAGGCGACGCCAAGGAGATTATCAGCGGAGCGTGGACTGACGAGGAAGTCGCAAGGCACGATTTCCCCGTCTACACGGGTTCGCGTGAACTGTTGGCAGCACTCACAGGCTACACGCTAACGAGAGGTGTGCTTTGTGCGATGCGCCGTCCCCAAGAGCGTAGCGTAGCCGAAGTCACCAAGGAGGCCCGCCGCATCGTCGTCATCGACGGGGTTACTGATACGACAAACATCGGAGCTATCTTCCGTTCTGCTGCAGCCTTGGGCATCGATGCCGTGTTGCTGACTCTCAACTCCTGCGATCCTCTCAACCGCCGTGCCGTTCGCGTTTCCATGGGTTCCGTCTTTCTGGTGCCTTGGACGTGGATCGATGAAGCAAACGACGACCAGCGCTATCTCGGAGAACTGCATCAGTTAGGATTCAGAACGGCTGCCATGGCGCTAAGCGACGATTCCATCACACTCGACGACCCCATTCTAAAACAGCAGGAACGTCTGGCCATCATCATGGGAACGGAGGGCGACGGACTCCCCAAGACGACCATTGCAGCAGCTGATTTCGTGGTGCGCATCCCCATGGCACATGGCGTCGACTCGCTGAATGTAGCGGCAGCATCAGCCGTCGCCTTCTGGGAGTTAAGAGCCTCTCACCAACCCTCTCCTTAGCAGAGGGAGTATAAATCAAGAACTCTCAACTCTCCGCTCGACCCGCAGGGGCGCTCATTCCCGAGCAAGCTCGCCTACCCGTAGCCTTTCGTAGCGGAGCGGAGAAAGAACCCTAAACTCTCAACTCTCATCTATCCCCTATGGACACATCAATATTCTCTAAAATCATTGCTGAAGCACTTTCGTTGCGCGAAGGTGCCGTTGCCAATACGATGACCCTCCTCGACGAAGGTGCCACCATTCCTTTCATTGCGCGTTATAGAAAGGAACGCACGGGCGGACTCGACGAGGTTCATATTGGACAGATCAGCGAGCAATACGACAAGTTAAAAGAGTTGGCCAAGCGCAAGGAGACCATCTTGAAGACCATCGGCGAACAAGGGAAGCTCACGCCCGAGTTGCAAAAACAGATTGAACAGACGTGGAATGCAACGGAGCTGGAAGACCTCTATCTGCCCTATAAGCCTCGCCGCCGCACCCGTGCTCAGATTGCTCGCGAGCAAGGTTTGGAACCTCTAGCACAAATCATCATGCTCCAACGCGAGCGCAACATCGAGGCGGTGGCTCGCAGGTATGTAAACGACGACCTGATCTCTTCGCCCGACGATGCCATTGCTGGCGCCAAGGACATTATTGCCGAGATGATGAGTGAAGATGCGCAGGCCCGCCAGCGCTTGCGCAACACTTTTGCCCGCGATGCAATGATTTCCTCAAAGGTGGTAAAGGCAAAGCGCGACGACGAGGGAGCAGGCAAGTATCGCGACTACTTCGATTTCTCCGAACCCCTGCGCCGCTGTTCCGGCAATCGTCTGCTGGCGATGCGACGAGGTGAGAATGAAGGCTTCCTCCGTGTGAAGCTGAGCGTCGACGACGAACGGGCCATCGAGCGTCTGCAACGCCAGTTCGTGCGTGGCTACGGTCCTTGCAGCGACCTCGTTGCTCAAGCTGCCGACGATGCCTACAAGCGTTTGTTGGAGCCTTCGATAGAAACGGAGACGGCGGCAGCGGCCAAAGTGAAAGCTGACGAGGAGGCCATTGGCGTATTTGCTGAGAACCTGCGCCAGCTATTGCTCGATGCACCGCTTGGCCAGAAGCGAGTCATGGGCGTAGATCCTGGTATCAGAACGGGTTGCAAGGTGGTGTGCTTGGATGCACAAGGCAACTTGCTGCACCACGAAGTGGTTTATCCTTTCCCTCCTCGAGGCACCCGTCTGCAGGCAATGCTTCAGTTCCGCGATGTGGCCGAGAAATACCAGGTGGAAGCCATCGCTGTAGGTAACGGAACTGCCAGCCGCGAAACGTCCGAGATTCTAAGGGAGGCAGGTGTGGCCAGTGTCTATGTGGTCAGCGAGGACGGAGCGAGCATCTATTCCGCATCGAAGATTGCCCGCGAAGAGTTTCCCAACGAGGATGTCACCGTTCGCGGAGCCGTCTCCATTGGTCGCAGGCTGATGGACCCGCTGGCCGAACTCGTGAAGATAGACCCGAAGAGCATTGGCGTCGGACAATATCAGCACGACGTAGACCAGAGCAAGCTCAAGAAGAGCCTCGACCAAACCGTTGAGAGTTGTGTGAACATGGTAGGTGTGAACCTCAACACGGCATCGCAACATCTGCTGACATACATCAGCGGATTGGGTCCTACATTGGCGCAAAACATCGTCGACTATCGCCGCGAAAACGGAGCTTTCACCTCGCGTGCCCAACTGAAGAAGGTGCCGCGACTGGGCCCGTCGGCCTTCGAGCAGTGTGCAGGTTTCTTGCGCATTCCTGGTGCCCGTAACCCATTGGATAACACCGCCGTACACCCCGAGCGTTACGCTTTGGTTGAACAAATGGCAAAGGACTCTGGATGCACCCTTGGCGAACTCATCAACGACAAGGAGCGGCAAAAGAAAATCGACTTGCAACACTATGTGAATGCCGATGTAGGTATGCCCACGCTCACTGACATCATGCACGAGCTGGAGAAGCCGGGCCGCGACCCGCGTGGCGAGGCAGAGACCTTCGAGTTCGACAACTCCGTCCACGAGATTGAAGACCTGAAGGTTGGCATGGTGCTGCCGGGCATCGTCACCAATATTACGAAGTTCGGATGCTTTGTCGACATTGGTGTTCATCAGGACGGCCTTGTTCATGTCTCACAACTGGCCAACCGCTACGTGCGTGACGCTAACGAAGTGGTGAAACTTCATCAGCATGTAGAGGTGCGAGTGGTGGAGGTCGACTTGCAGCGCCGTCGCATCTCGCTCAGCATGCGCAAGTAGCGAACAAAAAAGGTGATTATATATTTCACACTCACATGTAGGGACGCGGCGTGCCGCGTTATTGGAAGGGGAAAGCTGAATCCAATTACGCGACACGTCGCGTCCCTACATTTCTAGGTCATACTACAAGAAAAGGAGTTGCACCCAAGCGGATGCAACTCCTTCATTTTTCAAATCCTCTCCCCTGCGTTTGATGTGAGGGGACGTGGGGAATTTCTTACTTCACCTTCTCGACGATGGCCTTGAAAGCCTCGGGGTTGTTCATGGCGAGGTCGGCGAGCACCTTACGGTTGATCTCGATACCAGCCTTGTGCAGAGCACCCATGAGCTGTGAGTAGCTCATACCCTCCATGCGGGCAGCAGCATTGATACGCTGAATCCACAGAGCGCGGAAGGTGCGCTTCTTGTTACGACGATCACGATATGCATAGGTGAGACCCTTCTCCCAAGTATTCTTGGCTACGGTCCATACGTTCTTGCGAGCTCCAAAATAACCCTTAGTGAGCTTCAGAATGCGAGTTCTGCGTGCCTTAGAGGCAACATGATTTACTGATCTTGGCATAGTTCTTTTCTTCTTTTAACGTTCAACAAAAGGGTTCATAATTAACGGAGGCAGAGCAGGTCGCGAACCTGCTTCATGTTCGACTTGTCGACGATGGCCTGGTGTACCAGGTTTCTCTTCTGCTTCTTGGTCTTCTTAGTCAGAATGTGACTGTGATAAGCGTGATGACGCTTGATTTTACCTGTTCCGGTGAAGCTGAAACGCTTCTTGGCTCCGGAGTTTGTCTTTACTTTTGGCATTGTTTTTTATTTTTAATTGTTATTATTAGCGGCGGCAACGCATATACCGGGCGTTACGCACCTTATTTCTCTATGTTTTGCGGACTGACGGCGTTATGCTTGTTCGTCGTCCAACTTCAATTTGCTCAGCAAATCCTCACCACCCTTGGCATTGGCCAGCAGACCATTAGCGGCTGCCGTGGCCTCAGCCTCCTGCTCCTGTGCTGCCTTGGCTTCAGCTTCGCGGCGCTCGTTGTCGCGCTTCTGCTGACTCTTCTTGGCAACACCGGCCTTCTTAGGTGCGAGGAAGAGGAACATCTTCTTGCCTTCCAGACGGGGCAGCTGCTCCACCTTGGCATATTCCTCCAGATCGTTTGCAAAACGTAACAGCAACACCTCACCCTGCTCCTTGAAAAGGATGCTGCGGCCGCGGAAGAACACATACGCACGCACCTTGTTGCCTTCCTCAAGGAATTCCTTGGCGTGCTTCAGCTTGAAGTTGTAGTCGTGGTCGTCGGTCTGAGGTCCAAAGCGAATCTCCTTCACCTCCACCTTCACCTGCTTGGCCTTCATCTCCTTCTGGTGCTTCTTCTGCTGATAGAGGAACTTGCTATAGTCAATGAGACGGCATACAGGCGGCTGGGCATTGGGCGAAATCTCCACAAGGTCTACACCCTGCTGATGGGCCATGTCAAGAGCCTGTCTAGTAGGCATCACGGTGCTACCACCCTCGCCTACGATACGCACTTCCCGAACGCGAATTTGCTCATTCACGCGGTACTGATTCTTCATTTTGTCGTTCTTCATTAACTAATTTTAATTGTACAATTTTGCTAAACGGCTGCAAAGGTAATAAAAATCAGGCAATTAGCCAAATTTTTTGATGATTTTTTATCAAGAAAAAAACCTCCCCGTTGTGGGAAGGCTTCTCTGCGGTGCGTACGAGACTCGAACTCGTGACCTCCTGCGTGACAGGCAGGCATTCTAACCTACTGAACTAACGCACCCCGAAATGTTGCAATTTCCAGAACTTTTTCCGCTTGAGAAGCGGTGCGTACGAGACTCGAACTCGTGACCTCCTGCGTGACAGGCAGGCATTCTAACCTACTGAACTAACGCACCTTTTCAAGTTTCTCGCTGCTAACGAATAGCAACTTGTTCCTTGTTTGCGGCTGCAAAGGTAGTGATATTTTTTTGTTCCACCAAAACTTCTTGCCACTTTTTTACAAAAATTTTTGCATTAGGCATGCATCTCGGTAGTTCTGACCATCGAAAAGCCACGATTGCAGGGTGTTTTCGGCATGAAAGCCGAGGTCGGAGAAAAGGCTTTGTGCATCGCGATTGCAACTGTCGACGATGGCATAGAGCTGATGCAGGTGCCAGTTTGTGCGTGCAAGATCGAGAATTCTTTGCATGGCAGCATGGGCATAGCCGGCATGGCGATAGGGTTTCTTCACGATGATACCCACCTCAGCACGCTGATGGCGCGGATCGAAGTTCATCACATCGACAAGTCCCACGATGTCGCCTTCCTCATTTGCGATGGCAAGTCGCACCTGGCGGTCAGCATAGATGTCGGCCGAGGCATTGGCGATGTAGTCGTGAAGGGCATAGCGCGAGTATGGAACGCTGGTGTGGCCGACATCCCAACACTCAACATCGTTCTCAATGGCGTAGAGCGCATCAAGGTCTTCCGGCTCGAGTGCGCGCAGGGTGATCATTGGTGTATTCATTTCAGGACCTCCTCTGTTGTGATGATGATTCTCTCTTCAGGCAGGAACGTTCCCATGGCCACCCACTCCACGGGCCTACTCGAGAAGATGCGGAAAATAGACTGGAAGCGATAGGCCTCGATGTCGTAGACTACATAGACGTCGCGCTCGCTGGGTAGCGACATATTGAGATGACCTTCGGGCAGGCTTTCTTCGTTGCCTTCCACAAACTGCGCGTCGAGTCCCTTTGCGTTGGCCAGTTGCCTGCATGTGTCGAGATGCTGGGCGGTGCCGATGAAGACATAGTAAGCCGGCTGCGAGGCGCGCTTGCTGACAAATCCCATGCTGCGGCGGGCACGGCTGAGCTGCATGCGGCACAGCTCAACAAGTGCCTTGCCATAGATGGCCGCCTTGATGGGAATGGTGAAGAAGAGGCTGGCATGGGCATAGTGCTTGCGGAAGAAGATAAGCATGGCATCGTAGAACACATGAACATAGCGGAACGACGACTTCTGCGTCGACTCACCCTTATAGTGCAGAATCTTCGTTGGCAGATACCAGTTCTCGTAGCCGCCACGCAGCAGCCGATAGCTCAGGTCGATGTCCTCGCCATACATGAAGAAGTCTTCGTCGAGAAGCCCCACTTCATCAATCGCTGCGCGCCGCAAGAAGCAGAACGCACCGCTGATGACCTCTATCTGTGCAGGCTCGTCCCAAGGCAGGTAGCCCATGTAATAGTGTCCGAAGCGACGACTACGGGGGAAGCGCGAACAAAGTCCGCTCATCTTGTAGAAGGCCACAGCTGGCGTGGGCAGTCCACGTCGCGACTCCTTTGCATCGTTGCCGTCGGCTCTAAGCATGCGTGCGCCAAGTCCACCAGCCTTCGGGTGTTCATCCATGAACCCTATGCATTCCGCAATCGTATTCTCTGCCACCACCGTGTCAGGATTGAGCAGGAGCACATATTCGCTCTGCGACTGTCGGATGGCAATGTTGTTTGCCCTTGCGAAACCAAGATTATGATTGCTAGCAACCACACGTACCTCAGGGAACTGCTCGCGAAGGAGCTCTACCGTACCATCGTGGGAATGGTTGTCCACGACAAACACCTCGGCATCGATGCCACTTAAGGCACGCCGCAATGAGAGGAGGCACTGCTCAACGTAGTGCTTCACGTTATAGCTGACTATGATGACCGAGAGTTTCATAATGGGTTCAAATGCGCCTGCGGCGCGGTTCAAGGGGTTCAAATGCGCCTGAGGCGCGGTTCAAGGGGTTCAATGCGTTTCGCGCGGTTCAAAGTTATCTCCCTCGCTGATTCGTGCATCACGCTTCGCGTGACAGCACTGCTTCGGTCGATGACCTTCGGCTCAAGGGGTTCAATGCACTGCGGGAAAGGGTATTCACAATTATCAATTATCAATTATAAATTATAAATTATCAACTATCAGCATCCACTTCCGCCTGACAACGAGCCTTGCTGGGGTAGACGAAGAACAGGCAGAGGAAGAGGATGATGGCGAGATAGCCGAATGCCGCATGCTGATAGATGTAGTAGAGCACAGCATTGATGAACATCGGCAGGCAGAGCATATCCATGCGGATGAGTCCCCACTTCGATAGGGCGTTCTCGCGCTGTTCCTTGAGTTGCGTCTTAATCTTTTTGAACTTAAACAGGCGCAGGGCCAACGGTATCATCGCAATCGTGAGGAGTTCCATGACGGTGAGCAAATAAAACTCCGCCTTGTCGCCCCCTGCAAACCTCTCGAAAGGCAGCACGTTGAACTCACCTAGTATCACCACCAATGCGACGAGCGCAATGGCACACCAGAAATCAATCATCAATAATTTTTGTACGCGTTCCATATTTATAACCTATTACTTATTACCTTTAACCTATTACCTATAACCTATTACCTTTAACCTATTACCTATAACCTATTACCTCATCAATGGTGTCCTGTTGAGGATTGAACGTCCCAGCGTCACCTCATCGGTATATTCCAATTCGTCGCCCACGCTGATGCCACGGGCAATCACGCTGATCTTCACACCCGTGTGAGCCAGGCGGCGTGAGATGTAGAAATTCGTGGTGTCGCCCTCCATCGTGGAGCTCAACGCCATAATCACCTCTTTAATATCCCCCTTCTCCACACGACTCACCAGCGAGTCAATCTCGATGTCGCCAGGGCCAATGCCATCCATCGGCGAGATGATGCCACCCAGCACATGGTAGAGTCCATTGAACTGCTGCGTGTTCTCAACCGCCATCACATCTTGTATGTTCTCAACGACGCAGATCATGGAGCCATCGCGGCGGTGGTCGCTACAGATGGGACAAACCTCCGTATCGCTGATGTTATGACACACGGAGCAATAGCGCACCTCGTGTTTCAGCCTCACAACAGCCTCGCCAAACGCGTCGACGCTCTCCGTGTCCTGCCGCAACAGATGCAGCGACAAGCGTAGCGCGGTCTTACGGCCTATGCCTGGCAGTTTTGAAAACTCCTGCACGGCTTTCTCGAGTAGCGATGAGGGATATTGCTGTTCCATGAGAGAGGTTGAGAGTTCTTTCTCCGCTGCGCTACGAAAGCGCCCCTGCGGGTCGAGCGGAGAAGTTGAGACGTTGAGAAGTTGAGATGTTGAGATGTTGAGACGTTGAGACGTTGAGAAGTTGAGAGGTTGAGACGTTGAGACGTTACTTTGGGATGTTATTTTTCCTAAGCCACGTGAAGAAGCAGACGATGGCTACTACCAGCACGACGACACTGCCCGTATAGGAGATGGCGGGACTCAAGCCGAAGGCCTGCCGCGAGATAAGCAGGAACGTCGAGCAGACAACGGTCATGAAGAGAGCCGGAATCAGTGTCATCCAGAACGGCTTCTTCTGCTGCACGAGGTAGACGGTGATGGTCCACAACGTAAACACGGCCAGCGTCTGATTGGCCCATCCGAAGTACTGCCAGATGATGTTGAATCCATCGGGATTGTTCATCTGCCACAACATCAACAGCACGGCAGCTGCAAACATCGGGATGCAGATGTAGAGACGACGGCGAATGGAGTGCTGCTCCATCTTCATGAAGTCTGCCACGATGAGGCGGGCAGAACGGAAGGCCGTATCGCCACTGGTGATGGGAGCAGCCACGACACCCAGCAGAGCCAGGATACCGCCTGCAATGCCAAGCCAGCCGTTGCACACCTCTTTCACCACGGTGGGAGCATCGAAGTACTGCATCAGCGTCTTTCCACCGTCTGCTTGCGCGATGAAGGCCTGAACGGTCTCTTCGCTCACCACCTCGCGCCAGCCACCATAGTAGAAGAAATACATGGAGACTGTTGCCCAGATGAGGGCTACAAGTCCCTCGGTAATCATAGCTCCATAGAAGATGCGGCGTCCCCAACGCTCCGTCTTCACGCAACGCGCCATGAGCGGGCTCTGCGTGGCATGGAAACCACTGATAGCACCACAGGCAATAGTGATGAAGAGGCAGGGGAATATGGGGTTGTTGGCAACGAACGTCTCGCGTCCGAGCCAAGCGGGATTCTCGTTGAGGTTGGCCTGCGAAAGGTCGCTCCACAATTCAGGAATAACGGGCTGCTTGATGAGGAGTCCCACCAGGAGTGCCAGTGCCATGAAGATGAGCGAGAAGGCAAAGAGCGGATATACCTTGCCAATGACCTTGTCGACCGGCAGCATCGTGGCAATGATGTAATAGGCGAAGATCGCCACAATCCAGAATAGCTTCGAACCCCAGATGCCATGCAGGATGATGGCCGGACTATAAACGAACACCACGCCCACCATCATCAGCAGCAGGACCGAGAACACCAGCATCACGCGCTTCGTGGGCTGACCCAGATAGGCACCCACCAGCTCGGGCAGTCCTGCTCCGCCATGACGCATGGAGAGCATGCCGCACAGATAGTCGTGCACGGCACCGGCGAAGATGCATCCCAGCACAATCCACAGATAGGCCACCGGACCATACCACGCACCCATGATGGCACCGAAGATGGGTCCCGTGCCGGCAATGTTCAGAAACTGAATCATGAAAACCTTCCAACCAGGAAGCACGATGTAGTCCACTCCATCGGCCTTCGACACAGCGGGCGTGGGGCGGTCGTCAGGACCAAACACCTTCTCCACCAACTTTCCATAGAAGAAATAACCGGCCACGAGTGCCAACAATGCAATAATAAACGAAATCATCAGCGTTTTGGTTTATGAATGTAAAACTTTTGTGCAAAAGTAAGCATTTTATTTGAAAAACGGAAAAAAAGCCGTACCTTTGTCGCAAAAAACATCAAAAACGACTCCAAACGTCATGAATCTATATAGATCAACAACCAGTTTATACACCCTATTGCTCATCTTGCTATGCGCCTTCTGTGGCCTGTCAACGCAGGCACAGTCGCAGCCCTCGCTCTTCCTGCAGCCCTCGCCGAAACACGAGGTGCGGGCCGTTTGGCTCACCACCATCGGCGGCATCGACTGGCCACACTCCTACAGCAACGGCTCTGCCTCGTCGATTGAGCGGCAGCAGCGGGAGCTCACCACGATTCTCGACCAACTGAAGGCTGTGGGCACCAATGTCGTGCTGCTGCAGACACGCGTGCGTGCCACCACCATCTATCCCTCGGCCATGGAGCCATGGGATGGCTGTCTGAGTGGCAACCCTGGCAAGAGTCCGGGCTACGACGCCCTGCAGTTTGCCATCGACGAATGCCACAAGCGCGGCATGCAGCTCCATGCGTGGGTGGTGACAATCCCCGTGGGCAAATGGACGTCGGCAGGTTGCATGCAGCTTCGCAAGCGCTATCCGAAGCTCATCAAGAAGATTGGCCCCGATGGCTATATGGACCCTGAGAACATGCAGACGGGCACGTATCTCGCCGACATCTGCGAGGAAATCGTGCGCAACTACGATGTCGACGGCATCCACCTCGACTACATCCGCTATCCTGAGACTTGGAAGATTAAGGTGTCGCGCACGCAAGGACGACGCAACATCACCGCCATCGCCTCTGCCATCAGCCGTCGTGTGAAGAGTGTAAAACCGTGGGTGATGATGAGCTGCTCACCCATTGGCAAGTCCGACGACCTGCGCCGCTACTCGTCGCGTGGGTGGAATGCACGCACGGTGGTGTGCCAGGATGCACAGGAATGGTTGCGCACGGGCGTGATGGATGCCCTCTTCCCAATGATGTACTTCCGCGACAACCACTTCTATCCCTTCGCCATCGACTGGCAGGAGCAGTCGTATGGCAAGATTGTGGCACCGGGCCTGGGCACCTACATGCTGAACCGCCACGAGGGCAACTGGCCGCTCAACGTAGTCACGCAGGAGATGTATGTGCTGCGCTCGTTGGGACTGGGACATACGCACTTCCGCAGCAAGTTCCTCACCGACAACACGAAGGGCATCTACACTTTCGCCCGCCGCTTCAACCAGACGCCTGCCGTTGTGCCGCCGATGACGTGGCTGTCGTCCACCCTACCCGATGCGCCTACTCACTTCCAGCAGCACAAGCATGCAAGTGGCGAGGTGACGCTCGCGTGGCAGTCGGCCGATGCGGCACACCTATTATATAATATATATGCGAGCCGCACATGGCCCGTCGATATCGACGATGCTCGCAACATCATAGCCACAAGGCACACCAGCCAGCAGATCACGCTTGCGCCGAAAGGCAACTTCTTCTATGCCGTCACGGCTGTCGACCGCTATGGCAATGAGAGCAAACCCCTGCAGAGCGTAGAGGGTGCAGGTGCCAGAACGGGAGCTCACGAGCTGATTGCAACCGATGGCCTCCTGAAGTGCGACGGCTACAAGCTCACGCTGCCGGAGAAGCCTTCAACACTCGACGCCAATGTGGTGTGCATCGAGACGATGCAGGGCAAGCTGATGACCTCGCTCCCCTATCGCGGCAAGTATGCCGACGTGAGCAAGGTGCCCGAGGGATTCTATCAGCTGCGCTCCATCAACAAGCGCGGCGTCACCCACCGCCTCGGATTCTTCATGATTAAAAGACGATAGGAGCCTCCCCCGGCTCCCCCAAAAGGAGGGGAGCCACGCACCCAACTGTAGGGGCAGACCCCCGTGTCTGCCCGAGCAAACAACCCGCGGTTCAAGGAGCCTCCCCCGGCCCCTCCAAAAGGAGGGGAGCCACGCACCCAACTGTAGGGGCAGACCCCCGTGTCTGCCCGAACATAATGCGCAACCCAACGTTCAACTATTCAACGAAATGAGATATGGCTAAAGACAAAACAATGTATGTATGTTCCAATTGCGGACAAGAGTCGGCAAAATGGATTGGCAAGTGTCCGGCATGCGGACAATGGAACACGTATAAGGAAATCAGGGTTTCTGCCGACACGGGCACGAATGCTGCGCGCTCGGCGGCCCAGTCTGTTCGTTCGGCAATGTCGTCGAACCACAACCGCCCCATGCGTCTGCGCGATATCTCAGCGAAGGACGAACCGCGCATGAGCACTGGCGATGGCGAGCTCGACCGTGTGTTGGGTGGCGGCTTGGTGCCTGGCAGCATCGTGTTGCTTGGTGGCGAGCCCGGCATCGGCAAGAGCACGCTGACGCTGCAGACCATTCTGAACATGCACGACCGCCGTGTGCTCTACGTCAGCGGCGAGGAGAGCGCCCACCAGCTGAAGATGCGTGCCGAGCGACTCGCCCCGAAGGCTGCTGCCGACGAGCTGCTCATCCTCACAGAGACCTCGCTCGAAGCCATCTTCGAACACATTCGCGACGTGCAACCCCAGCTGGTGGTCATCGACTCCATTCAGACCATTGCCACCGAGGAGGTGGAGAGCTCCGCTGGTAGCATCAGCCAGGTGCGAGAGTGTGCCGCTGCCCTGCTCCGCTTCGCCAAGTCGAGCGGCGTGCCCGTCATCCTCATTGGCCATATCAACAAGGAGGGATCGCTGGCAGGACCGAAAATCTTGGAGCACATCGTCGACACGGTCATCCAGTTCGAGGGCGACCAACACTACATGTATCGCATCCTCCGCAGCATTAAGAACCGCTTCGGCTCCACGTCGGAGCTGGGCATCTACGAGATGCAGCCAACGGGACTCCGACAAGTCTCCAACCCCAGCGAGCTGCTGCTCACGCAAGACCACGAAGGCCTCTCGGGCATTGCCATCTCGTCGGCCATCGAGGGTGTGCGCCCGTTCCTACTCGAGACGCAAGCATTGGTGTCGAGTGCCGCCTATGGCACCCCACAACGTTCGGCAACGGGCTTCGACCAGCGTCGTCTGAACATGCTGCTGGCTGTACTCGAGAAGCGTGTTGGCTTCAAGCTGATGCAGAAGGATGTGTTCCTCAACATCGCCGGTGGCTTACGTGTCACCGACCTGGCGATGGACCTGAGTGTGATTGCTGCTGTGCTCTCGTCGAATGTCGACACCCCCATCGAGAGCGGATGGTGTATGGCTGGCGAGGTTGGACTGAGTGGCGAGGTACGTCCTGTCAGCCGCATCGAGACTCGCATTGCCGAAGCGCAGAAGCTGGGCTTCACCCACTTCATCCTTCCCCGCTACAACTTGCAAGGTCTCGACCGCTCGAAGTTCAGCATCGAACTCCATCCCGTCCGCAAGGTTGAGGAAGCCCTGCGTGCACTGTTTGGATAGATTAGCTAAGTAGTGGAGTGAAAATCGACGGACAAACTACGAATTAATTTGACAAACGGAACGCAGAACGATAAAAGAAGACAGACAGGACAGACGGACTTTTGTTTGAAGACAGACGGGACAGAAGAACGGATGATTTGTTGCTTCTCTCATTCCATAATAGTACAAAGCATTTGTCCCTTTTCTTCCCTTTAAGCCCTTTTCTCCCCTTTAAGCCCTTTAAGCCCCAGTAAGACAGACGGGACAGACGAACGGACGATACAACACGACTGACCTCGGAGAGGTCACACTATGCTTATCCGCAGGTCTTGACCTGCGGGGTAAAGCATCCACATGGCTACGACCCCAAAGGGGTCGCACAGCGGCTGATTCTCGGAAACTGATTCAAAAGAGGAAGACAGACGGGACGGACGAACGGACGAGGCTCTATGGGATGATTATTTCATAGTCGCATCGGAAAAAAAACCGATGTTTTTTTGCTGTGCCCTCGTTTTTTTATCTTTGACTTCGTCGAAGATACTATCACTCGACAATAAAAACAAAAAAAATGTTTTTTTGTTTTGTTTTGTGCTCGTTTAATCGTATCTTTGCCGAAAATTCATATTCACCAAATGAAATACGAGAACACATTCAAGGCATCACCGCTGCTTGCCACCCTTCGTGAGCAAAAAGAGATGAAGATGAAAGGCGGTATCTATCACAAAACGCAGATAGACCTGACCTATAACTCGAACCATATCGAGGGTAGCCGTCTGACGCACGACCAGACGCGCTTTATCTTTGAAACGAATACCATTGGTGTGACAGCCGACGAGACTGTGAACGTGAATGATATCGTAGAGACGGTGAATCATTTCCGTTGCATCGACCTGATTATCGACAAGGCAGAAGAACCGCTTTCGGAAGAACTGGTGAAAACACTGCATGGCATCCTGAAATCAGGAACATCCGACAGTCGCAAGGACTGGTTTGCCGTAGGCGACTACAAACGATTGCCTAATGAGGTGGGTGGTGAGGAAACGTGTGAGCCTGAACGTGTGCATGAAAGTATGCAACGGCTGACAGAAGACTACAATGCTAAGCAACAGCACACGTTAGAAGATATCCTCGATTATCATGTCGGTTTCGAGAAGATACACCCGTTCCAAGACGGTAATGGGCGTGTCGGTCGTCTCGTCATGTTTAAAGAGTGCCTGCGTAGTGGTGTCGTCCCCTTCATCATCACCGACGAATTAAAGATGTTCTATTATCGTGGCCTGCGTGAGTGGGGACATATCAATGGCTATCTTACAGACACCTGTCTCTCTGCACAGGACAACTATAAAGCCATACTCGACTATTTCAGAATTAAGTATTAATGAAGGGACAGACGAACTTGTTTTAAAGACAGACGGGACAGACGAACGGATGATTTGTTGCTTCTCTCATTCCATAATAGTACAAAGCATTTGTCCCTTTTCTCCCCTTTTCTCCCCTTTAAGCCCTTCAAGCCCTTTAAGCCCCAGTAAGACAGACAGGACAAAAGAACGGATGATTTGTTGCTTCTCTCATTCCATAATAGTACAAAGCATTTGTCCCTTTTCTTCCCTTTTCTTCCCTTTTCTCCCCTTTAAGCCCTTTAAGCCCCAGTAAGACAGACGGGACAGAAGAACGGAGTTCCCTTTTTCCTTCATTCCGTTTTTCATCTTCATCTGAATTCTAGTATCCTTGACATTCGTCTAAAGGCTACGGGTAGGCGACGGAACGTCGGGAATGGATACTTTCGCTTGGAAAAACTCAAATACATTTGGTTTTTCGCTCACTTAATCGTATCTTTGCAGGTGAAAACCTATACACGATGCGAAAAAAAGTTCTTTATATCATCCTGCTGACACTTGTGCTGTCAGCTTGCACGTCGCCCAGCCATGAGGCGATGCGGCAACGGCTGAAGTACGTCAGCGACTGTAACCGTGCTGATACCGTGTTCACAGAACGCTGGTTGCCCAACGTTGACTCCCTCGTAGCCTACTTCGACCATCATGGCTCGGCGAATGACCGAATGATGGCTCACTATGTGCAGGGCCGCGTCTATCACGACATGGGCGAAGCCCCTCAGGCACTCGAGTGCTACCAGAGAGCTGCAGATCAGGCAGACACAACTAGCAGCGACTGCGATCTTTACACTCTTTATGCTGTCTATTGTCAGATGGCGAAACTATTTCACTCCCAGTATCTTCCCGACGATGAAATGCAGGCTTTAGAGGTTGCCCAACGGATTGCTTGGAAAGACAAGGACACTCTTGCTGCCATTAAAGCTTTTGAACTCAGAGTGCGCCCTTACTTCCTTAAGGAGGAGAAAGACAGTATGATTTATGTTATGAGAGAGGCGCGTGATCTTTATCTTAAAACCAACCATAAGAAAGAAGCTGCAGAAGCCATCTTCTCTTCCATCAGCATTTACCTCGACCGCAAACAAATAGCAGAAGCAGGTCATTGGTTGAAAATCTACGAAAAGGAATCAAGAAACTTCGATGAGAATGGAACTCTCAAGAAGGGCGGTATGTATTACTATGAAAAAGGGCGTTATTTACTTGCTACTGGCCAAATAGCCTCGGCAATACCTTTTTTCAAAAAAGCCAAAGATGCAGGGTACAAAGAAGCAGGCTACAAGGGATTAATGATGGCATATGAGAAAGCAGGAATATCTGATTCCATAGCTATATATGCTAAACTTTTTGCCAGAGCCAACGACTCTTGCTATTATCATGTCAATCAGGAGAAGGTTCGTCAGGTCAGTGCGATGTACAATTACAGCCGTCAGCAGCAGATTGCGGAAAAGAATAGGCAAGAAGCGAGAAACTGGATGATTGCCGTTATTGGAACCGTTATGGCTGCAATGCTGATGGTCTCAATCCTCTTATTGGCATTTTACCATTTCAAGACAAGGCGGCTGCAGGAAGTCAGCTATCTGAAGGAGAAAAAAGAATATCTGGAACAGTTGATGATTAAAAAGGATGCATCCGCTGAGGAAATCAGGAAGGAGATTGTGAGATTGAACAGCAAGAACGCCAGCAACTCAAAAATGTATAAGGAAACCATCAACAGGTTGCAGACACAGATAGACACACTCCAGCAGAAGTTGCTTGAAACCCTACAGACCACTGAGGCAGATCCTTCAGCGGAGCACATTGTTATCCTCTTTAAGCAAAAGCTTCAGGATTATCATTCTGGTGACAATCCGCCAACAGAATCAGAGTGGGAACAACTAAAGAAATCCTTTTCCGTTAACCATCGCAGCGGGTACCAACTGGTCACATCATCCTACAACCTGACGGAAGAGCAGATTCGCGTCTGCCTAATGACGATGTTGGATATCAGCGAAAGCATGATGGCCTTTGCGTTGAACACTGACAGAAAACGCATTGACAGGGTGAAGCGGCAGGCAAACAAGAAGCTTTTCGGCGAAGACAATGCAAGTGCGCTGAAGAGCAATCTCAGGCTTTATTACCCATAGAAAGGTGCAAAGAGCGTAGAAAAGTGGAAAATTTTTCTCGTTGATAATCAATGATTTAGGGCGGAGGGTGTAGACAAGTGTAGATTTTTTCTTGTAAACTTTTGCTTCACCTTATTCTTTTTTTTCATATCTTTGCAGCGAAGAAGTAACTTTGTAATTGATATAACAATACAATAAAAGGAGATCATCATGAAGAAAGTTCTACTATTCGCATTGTTGTTACTGCCACAGATGCTGGTGGCACAAGAGAATGACTATCTTTCCTTGCTTGAAGTAGGCAAGAAATGGCATTACACTTATCGTAACTGGGCGACAGGAAAAACGTATCAGTTTATGGAATATCTCGCCGGCGACACGATTATAGATGAAAAGAACTACATCAAGAACTGCCAACAGGACGGACAGGTCCTCAACCTGCTTCGTGAGGATGGTGGGAAAGTGTATGAATATAATAGTCGGGAAAAAAATGAGAGGCTTCTGTATGATTTCACGTTGTGCATAGGTGACACAGTCGAGTCTTGGAGTGAGTGTGAGGGAATGGTGGTTACTGATATCAACGAAGTCAGCACGGGAGGCGTCAGCAGAAAAAGAATGACCCTTTGCCAATATACGGCTGAATTTATCGCTGATGACAGGCCTGATTTTTGGATAGAGGGAATGGGTAGTCACGGTGGTTTGATGAATACTTTTCCCAATCAGTTGGCAGGGAATTTCGTCCGTTTGGACTACATCGAAATGCCTGATGGTTCAAAATTCTCTTTCTACGACATTGACATTATATCTCCTTATGAGTTGAGAGAAATTTCTAGCGGAGCCATCTACGACCTTTCGGGCAGACGAGTCGCAAATAGTTCCGAGTTTCAAGGTTCTAACAAACTCCCCAAGGGGGTATATATACAGAACGGGAAAAAGTTTGTGGTTAAATAAAGAAAAGAAGTATATCTCATCATAATATCAATGCACATGAAAAAAATAGTTTATCTCTTAATCTGTTTACTCCTGCTATCTGCAGGTTTCTCATCATGTTCAAGCGACCTGACTGATTCCCCAGAACAGCCAGACCTTCACCAGAGTGAAATACCAGTCACACCCAAACAAGGAAATGGCACAAATAGTTTTGGAGACTGGTATAATGAATTGAGCCAATTCTTGGCCAATGCTCTTCCAGATGGTTCAAACGACAATGATTTTTTTACTAATTATAACAACTCATGCGTCATTATTCATAACGAGGAAGAATTTTCTCAGATGTACCATGGAAAAAACTCTCTTCCAAAGGTCGATTTTGAGAAATATTCACTTGTAGTCGGTCAGCAATCCATGGAACAATACGGTTATTCTGTCCAAAAACAGGAAATAGTTTTCACGAAAAACGGTCTTATGTTGAATCTATATGTCCATTTGAGTAAAGGATACCATGACCAAGCTTTCATGTCTCTATATTACTGGGGGTTGTATCGTCAATTAAAGGATTCTAAAATATCAGTAAATGTAATTAAACAATAATTGTGGAAAAGAAAAAAAACTCTTCCAAAGGGGTATATATACAGAACGGGAAAATGGTCGTGATTAAATAAGGAGCCCCACCCCGTCCCTCCCCCGTAGGGAGGGAGAAAGACAGCTTGAGATATGCGGGAGGGGCGCATGCGCGCCTGCGTCCTCCCTTAACTCCTTCCATATCTTATTTGTATATTTGCAGCGGAAACAATTGGTGCTAACTTGCGTGAAGACAAACCCTTTTTAATGAAGAAAAAATAATGAGTCCATAAGAAGAAAATAACCATAATAATTTGGGTGTTTCAAAGATTTAGAGTACCTTTGATACCTCGAAGTTAGGCTGCATCTCAGAAAAATCCAAATTTATTTGGTTTTTCGTTCGATTTGCACTAACTTTGCACCCAAGAGCATTGACAGCTTTCTTGCCATTCCTTTAAAATCGTTACACAAGTTTTGCGCGGGAAAGGATGTCTGCCGGCTCACACCTCCATACGGGGGCGTGGGCTTTGGCTATGGCATTCGCGCACAGGTGTTACGAGCCTTAAGGGATAATGTTATAGCCAGACAAAAGTTCACGCCCCTTTTTATCAACTTCCATTTGTTTCATTTGATAAAAAGGTATAATAAAAATGAGTTATAAAGAAGACAATCCTAACAATCAGGAGGGTCTGGGCGGTGAGCTGTCACCTTCAGAGATCATCAGGCAGATGATGGACAAGCTCGGTGAACTGCTGCGCGACCGGCAGAACAAGAACGGCAACATCATTATCAACTATTACAAGTCCGTGGGGCAGCGCATTGACAGCGTGACCACCCAGAACTTTGCGTCCGACAAGTGGCTCAAGACGCCGAGCGAGGCGCCAGCCGACGACACAAAGCAAGAAGAACGTGAGACTAAAGAAGAGACACCTCCGCCAGGGGTGATGGCTTGGGCAGTGGAGAAAACAATCAGGGAAGGCCACTGGTGGGGAAACGTATCGTGGAGCGTGGTCTATCGCATCTATCAGATGAAGGGCTACCAGGGTTCCGTCAGCCAGTTCGTACGCGACGTCAGCACGTGGCCGTTCACGGTGCACGTCAGCTTCGACTGCAACGACGATGCCGTGGGCAAGCCCATCCGCTCGGGGAAAATCCTGCGCAGTCTTGACAAGTGGGCAGAGGATGGTGCATCACCGCAGTTCGTCATCCTTGGCAAGGCATTGATGCAAGCGCTGTCCTGTAAAAACCTTGCAGCAATCATGAACACGAATAACCATTAATCTGCCCCCAAACATATTTTTTTATCATGACCATAAAAACTATAGGGCCTATAAATATATCATTCCCATAACTTTTCATGCATGGTCAATTATACGGACCATTATCGGGAATTACACGTTGATAGAGTTCCGAAAGGAATTCCGAAAGTTCCGAAAAGGATTCCGGGACTTCCGAAAAGGATTCCGAAAGTTCCGAAAACGCTTCTGAGGCTCCGACAATTTTTGTCGGGGCCTTTTCTTATGTGTACTTTTGTCCCAAGACAGGAACTTACAGAGACGCGTCTTTAAAATCTCTTTCCGTCTCGGCTGGCAGGGACGCCTGCCTCGCCAGCGGAACAAAAGCTACTGTTAATTACACATTATTTAAAAACAAAAAAGAAAATGAAAGAAAGAATAAAGAACCCGTGGCTTCGCTGGACATTCCCGAAGCCGAAGAACCTCGAGCAATGGTGGTGGTTGTTCACCATCGGAGCGATCTCTGTGACCTTTTTATACATCGTGTTTTTCTCAATCATCACGCAGCCATGAAGAAAGCAACATCAATTCAGCAGTGGCAGGAGGAGTTTCGCCTGCTGCTTGCCACCGAAATCGTGACGTTCTACTACCGAAAGAAGAACGGCAAGTTGCGCAAGGCCGTCGGCACCACGTGCCTCGACCTCGTTCCCACTGACTTTCTGCCCAAGGGCATCGGTGCTCCCGTGCGCCCTGCAGGCTACGTGAACTACTATGATTTCACTGTTTGCGGCTGGCGCACCGTCCGCCTGCAGCATGTAACAAGCTATGTACTGCCCTAGGGCAGAAGTTGAGAGTTTAGAGTTGAGAGTTTAGAGTTAGCCATCCGGATTGCGTTACACCCAGCGGTAGGGGCAGACCCCCGTGTCTGCCCGCCAATTATGGGAATTTGTGTCAGTTGTTCGGGCAGACACGGGGGTCTGCCCCTACAGCTCACAGCGACACAACCGGCAAGGGAAATCATAATTATTAATTATTAATTTTCAATTATACATTATTTGAAGGTGAAAGCAAGAATATTAACCAAAGAAAACATCAGCCAGATGCGCCGCAACGCGCTGGCGATGGTGGCCAAGAGCAACTATCTCGACTACCGCTCGAAGCAACTGGAGCTCTGCAACAACATTGCGAGCCTGGTGCACGTCTTCGGCGTCGACACCTGCGTGCGCACCACGTGGTATTTCGACCACAGCGATGAAGATCTCTCGTTCCACTTGTGCTACACCAAGCCTACCGAGGATTTGCAATTCCAGCCTGATGCCAGCACGATCTATGTGTTCTTCCCCCGCTACAGCGCCGACGAGCACAAGGCTGGCATCACCAAGAGGCTCAACGAGTTCTTCGACCAGTTGGAACGAATTACTAATCATTCACCATTTAAAAAGTAAACACCGAAATTATGAAAACAAACATCACTATTAACGATATTGATAAGGTACGCGCCCAGGCCTTGCGCTGGGTGAAGCGAAGTGAGAATTGCCGTTTCGAAGGCATGCCCTTCTACCTCTTGCACATTGGCCGTTGCATGAAAAGGCTCGGCTTCGACTATGCCGTGAAAGAAATGACGGATGCCACACAGGGCGATTGCATCGCAATAGGCTTCGTACTTTGGGACGACATCAGGAATCCAAGAAAGTTGCAGTCCTATGGAATCATGACTTTCCGAAAGGAGCTACCTGCCCAGAAGCGTTCGGAACAGCTTTCACAGAGAATCGTCGATGCCTGTCAACTGCTGGCAGACCATCTCTACGAACAAGAGTAGGAAGACCCACCCCCAGTTTGTAGGGATGGGCTTTATTGCCCATCAGCAAGGCACATGACAGCTTGCGGACGGGGATTAAACCCCGTCCCTACAACAACGGGCAAAGGGTCGCTACGCTCAAAATCTTTCAAAAATCTATTTCAAAATCTCTCAAAATTATTAATGGATAATTCTTTCTCCGCTGCGCTACGAAAGCGGCAAAGCCGAGCGAACGGCTCATTAATGGGAATTATACGTTGCGCCGCAGGCATCTATCGCTACCACCCCTGACCCCTCCTCCCCAGAGGAGGGGACAACGCAGGCAGCGACACAACCGGTAAAGCATTCGTCCCTTTTATTCCCTTTTAATCCCTTTTAATCCCTTTTAAACCTTTTAAAAATTTTTCGAATGACAAATGAAATTTGGCACAAGTGTGAAGTGCCGTATACCCGATACGAAGTGAGCAACCTAGGCCGTGTGCGCAATGCGCATACGGGCCTGGTGCTCCGGCCAAGGAAACATAATTGGGGCTATCAGAAAGTTATACTCAGCTATCAAGGTCAGAGAAAAGAATGTACTGTCCACAACCTTGTTGCAACCGCCTTTGTGGAAGGTTGGCGAGAAGGGCTGGAGGTGAACCACAAAAACGGTGTGAAGACCGACAACCGAGCCGAGAACCTAGAATGGGTGACGAGCAGCGAGAACCATCAACACGCCCATGACGTGCTATTGCTTGACGTGAAACCCGTCGCCCTGCTCGACGAGCGCGGCCACCTGCAATATGTCTTCAATAGTGCCAGTGCATGTAGTAGGATGATGGGTGGCAGAGTGCGTGAACATATCAGGAAGAAGCACCGCTTCCACGGCTTTCGCCCCCGCTACATCTCGGTGCCGATGTATCGCGAGATTGTGCATCTAGTCGCTGTTCATCACTACACCCTGCATTCAGCGTGGATTGAAGCAAACATATCGCTGAGCGACAGTTCAAATGGTTCAAATTGTTCAATGCAGCAAAGCTGCGGTTCAAATGGTAATCAAAGCACAATGCAACCCGCCGTAGGGGCAGACTCCCGTGTCTGCCCGAACAACACGCAACCTGCGGCTCAAGCAGACGAGGCAAATCATAATTATTAATTATTAATTGTTAATTATCAATTATCTTATGATGAAGCCTAAAGCTTTTGTGCTCTATCCCAACCAATGGGAGCCTCTCAGTTGTCTCAGCGATGAGCAGCTGGGAAGGCTCTTCCGCCACATCTTCACTTGGCTCAACGATGGGTCGCTCGACTTACAAAAGGAAGAGCAACTCGTGGAATCCGACATCCTGCTGGCATTCCGCTTCATGCGCATGCAAATCAACATCGATATAAAAAAATATCAGCAGTTGTGCGATAAAAGAAAGGAAGCTGCCAACAAACGATGGGAAAGCCACTCAAAAAATGCAAATGCATCTTTTGCAATGCATAAAAAAGAAAATGAAATAGAAAATGAAATAGAAAATGAAATAGAAAAAGAAAAGGAAAAAGAAAATGAAAAAGAAAGCAGCTGCGCTGCTGTAGGCATTAGCGAACCAGTCGCTAATGCAGAGGAAGCGGCGGCGGCAGATTCTTTTTATGAAAAAGCAGAAAAAGAGTGGATGCCGTGGTTCAACCGCCTGCTGGATGGCTACGAAAGTCAGATTCCGCGACTGCGAATGATGACGAAGCCAAGGGCAGAAAGACTGCGAGAGCTGCTTGAAAAGTATGGCCGCGATGTGGTTGCCGAAACCTTTCGCAAGGCTGCCGGCTCGCAGTTTCTCAACGGACGAGGCACGAAAAACAAGTTCATTGCCAAGTTCGACTGGATTATCGACGAGAAACATTTCTTGGATATTCTAGAAGGTAACTTTAACGGATAAGGAGCCCGCGCGCAGCGCGAAGTGAAAAATGAAAAGTGAAAAGTGAAAAACGAAGGCCATCGGCTGCAAAAGCATTCGTCCCTTTTCTCCCCTTTCACTCCCCTTTTCTTCCCTTTAAACCCTTTAAAAAATAAAACAATGAACCGAAACGATATTATCACAGACATAGGCGAACGCCTCACCGATGCAATCTACGAACTCAACGATTCGTTTGAGTGGGACTACTGCGAGGAGAGCGGCTCGAGAAGCCACTCGTGTACCGCCTGCATCAAGTATGAGTATGGCGGCAAGGAGTACGATGTGCAAGTTTGGGCCTGCTGGCCGCACATCGGAGAAAACACGCTGGAAGTGGAGATCACCGGCGGCAAAGGCAAGGCTGGCCGCTGGAAGTACTACGACAGCCTGGAACAAGCCGTGTTGGAGTATCTGAACGCAAACCTCACGATGAGCGACCTGCTCTCCAACCTGTTGGAGCAGCTGCAGGACAGCTACGAAGACGAGTGGGAAAGCCACGGCTTCCGTGATGCTGCAGATTACTATAGCTGGCGGTACGGAGCCCCCCTCTAATCCCCCCAAAAGGGTGGAAGCCACGCGCCCAGCGTTGTCGGCATCCAACCGTAGGGGCAGACCCCCACCCAGTTTGTAGGGATGGGCTTTATTGCCCATCAGCAAGGCACATGACAGCTTGCGGACGGGGATTAAACCCCGTCCCTACAACGGGAAATAGGTCGCTACGCTCAAAATCATTCAAAAATCTGATTCAAAATTTATCAAAATTAATGGAAAATTAATGGACGATTAATGGTAATTAATGTTCGCCGCGGAACAAACAATGCTTGACAATTTCACCCACAATCTTCAATTTGCCTATATAACTATGTTATATAGGCATTTGTTATTAATAATTGTTAAAACAAAGCATTTTTCCATGCAAACCTATTGCGTATCTCAAATATTTTTTGTACCTTTGTGCTTGCATTTCCGAAGAGTGGATCTGCCCACAGCCGAGGCGTGGAGGAGCCTTGGAAAATACTAACAAATTAACCACTAAAACAATGTCTGTACGTTACAAGCTTTATCAGGACAATCGTGCCGAGTCGAAGAACCGCGGCAAGTGGTACGCCCGTGCGGTGTACAACTCCCGCCCCAAGACTCTCAAGCAGATGGCAATGGAAATCCAGGAGAACGTCTCCGTCAAGAAGTCTGACGTTCTCGCCGTGCTCGACGAGATGGTTGTCGTTCTGAAGAAGTGGATGCAGGACTCGAACCGCGTCAAGATCGACGGCTTCGGCTCGTTCAAGATTGGTCTGAAGACCAAGCCTGCCGATACTGCGAAGGACTTCTCCGCTTCGAAGCACGTGGTTGGTGCTCGCATCAACTTCCAGCCTGAGGTGACCATCGATGCCGCTGGTCAGCGCGTCAAGGCCATGCTGCAGGGCCTGCAGGTCGAGGAGACCAACGAGAACGATGTGGAGAAAGATGGGGAGACTAGCCAGCCCTAAAGACCCTCCCCCCAACCCCTCCCGTGAGGGAGGGGAGTCGCGCGCCAGCGTTGTTGACATCCAGCCGTAGGGGCAGACCCCCGTGTCTGCCCGAACAAGGAGGGTGGCAAAACGTCTGCCCGAACACGCAGGTTCGTAGTAGGTAGCGGTGTGAAAGCATTGCTTTCGGACACCGGAAGCATTGACTTTGCATCGCTACCTTATTGCGTTTAGACGCTGGGAGCTATGCTTTTGCAGTCTGAAAGCTATGCTTTTGCTGACTGAAAGCAATGCTCCGACTCTCTGGAATGATTGCAACTGGAGGACAGGTGCAATGCTACGCGAAAAATCGTAAAAATGTAGGGACGCGGCGTGCCGCGTTATGGAGGGGAAAGCTAAATCCAGTTACGCGACACGTCGCGTCCCTACATCTCAAACAAAAAAAACAATCAGTAGAAATGAAGAAAGAAACAATTAAGTACATCATTCAGCTCATCGTGGCGGTTCTGACCGCCATCGGGTCGACGCTGTCAGTAACCACCGCTGCTTCCGGTGCCCCTGCCGAAGGTGTTGCCCTGCTGGGCGGCACCATCGTGGGCACCGGCTGGCTGCATCACCTCAGCACGTTGGTGTAGAGGCCTCTCCCCCAGCTATGTTGAAGAAAACAGAAAAAACACCAGTCGAAGTGGTGGGCACTGCGTGCCTTGATGTCTGTGAGGATGTGAGCTCTGGTGAGCAAGCTCCCCGACCTTCACCCCTCACACCCATCATTTCTGCGAAATCACCTCTTCGTCTGGCAAAAACATTAAAAAGGCATCCAGCGTGGTCCGACATTCGAGCACCCAGCGTAGTCCCCTCCTCCGGGGAGGAGGGGTGAGGAGCGCAGCGACGGGGGGTGGTAGCGAGACAAAATCGGTCACAACCTATATAAAAACAATATGTCGAACATTGTTCTTCTCTACCACCCCTAACCCCTCCTTCCAGAAGGAGGGGACAACAGGCAGACATCCAGCCGTGAGCAGCGTTTTTTTTATGTTTTTTGCCGCTGTGAGGACTGAGTTTTTGCAGAAAACCGTGGTGTACTTGCGGGCTGTGCAAAAGCTCGCTTTTAAGCACAGGACGGAAGGACAACACGTCAGGTCGATAGACCTCAGCCATCACAAGCGGGGTTTTAGATGTTTTTTTTCAATTCAAAGCGAAAATCTGAGGAATCTGTGGAATCTGCGGTAAAAAGAATGTGACGAAATGCGATTGAGTAAGAATTTTACACTTGAGGAGATGGTGGCAACGAGTCACCGGAAGTTGCAAGACACACCGACGCTGGAGGTGGTGCAGAACCTGCAGAAGCTTTGCGTGCTGGTGTTGCAACCGTTAAGAGATACCATAGGCGCACCCGTCTACATCAATAGCGGGTATCGCTCGAAGCGACTGAACGCCCGAGTCGGGGGCGTACCGAATTCCCGACACTTGCAAGGAAAGGCTGCCGACATTCATTGCGACAACCTCGACTATGCAAAAGTGATCTTTGACATATTGAGACAAAATAAGTATGTGGCATACACATACATCGGAAGGGCCTCTCCCCGCTCCTCCGTCGCGAATGAGGGATTCGCTCCCCTTTGTGGGGCCGCAGCCACACCGGTGGCTGCTCTAAAGTCCTCCGTCGCGAATGAGGGATTCGCTCCCCTTTGTGGGGCCGCAGCCACGCCGGTGGCTGCTCTGAAGACCCCAGTCGCCCCAGTCGCCTCCCGTGAGGGAGGGGGGATCTGCTGGGTGCATGTGCAGATGTAGGCAGTAGAGCTGCCGTGTAAAGCTGCTGCGCAGCGGGTAAGGCGCCTGCGGCGCGTTTAAGGTTTAAAGCGGTTCGCAGCTCCGCTGCTTTACTCGCCCGAAGGGTTTTACACGCGCCAAAGGCGCTTTACACCTTTGCATGCCCGAAGGGCTTTGAACGCAGCTCTGCTGCCTCGTGGGTGCACGTCCAGATGTAGGCAGTAGAGCTGCCGTGTAAAGCTGCTGCGCAGCGGGTAAGGCGCCTGCGGCGCGTTTAAGGTTTAAAGCGGTTCGCAGCTCTGCTGCTTTACTCGCCCGAAGGGTTTTACACGCGCCAAAGGCGCTTTACACCTTTGCATGCCCGAAGGGCTTTGAACGCAGCTCTGCTGCCTTACACGCCCGAAGGGCTTTACACGCGCGCAGCGCTTTAAACGCAGCTCTGCTGCTTTGAACCGGAGGTCATCGACCGAAGCAGTGCTGTCACGCAAAGCGTGGAGCACGAGGGGTCTGCTTTCATCCTTTACGGATTCTCTTCTATGAATTGTGCTATTTGGTTAGCAATCTGCTGCATGCCTTTCACGGATGGATGGCCCGACTTCTTATCGATGTCGTGGAGTTGAATGCAGGGCACGCCGTAGTGCTGGCAGATGGTAAGCACCGAGGAGTTGATGTCTTCACGCAGATCGTTGTTGAGGATGAAATAGATGCGTGTGTTGATGTAGCGGTTCGTCATGTACTCGAGCATGTGTGCCATGGCGGGGCGGAAGCTGAAGAGGTCGGCCTGCGTAATGCCTTCGTATTTATATTCGCCGATGGGTTCGCCCGTCCAGCTGTCGTTAGTTGCTCCAAAGATGAAGATGATGTCGGGGCAGCCGAGATTCGTCATGCGGGTGTTGAAGGAACGCAGGGTGTAGTCGGCCCCGTCGTAGCCGCTATAGCCAATGGTGGAGCCTGAGTAGGAGTTGTTCATGCAGAGGCGCCACCCCTGCTTGCTGATGAGCTGGTGCCACCAGGTCTGGGTGACGGAGGTGACATCCGTGCGTTCGGGCTTCTGGCTGTTCTGGAAATACCATGGCTCATTGCTTGCAGGCGTGATGTAACCCTCGAAGGTGGAATAAGAGTCGCCGAAGATGGTGACCGACTGGGCCAAACAAGGTACCAATGTAACAAAGTTACAAAGTAACAAGGTTACAAAGTGACGATGTGACAAAGTAACGTAAGAACGAAGTGTAATCATAATTATAAATTATCAATTATTAATTATCAATTTGATACGATTCTGCCATCGGGGGTGATGCCGGCGACGCTCACGCGGATGCGGGTTTCGCTGCTGTTGTTGAAGACCGTTGTGCGGAAGCAGCCGTCCTCGTCGAGGCGTGCATTGGGATTCCAATAGAGCGTGCGGCGGTAGTCGGTGGGCTCGAGGGGCAGCGACTGGCTGTAGTCGGGCTCATAGAACTCGGCAGGCTCGGCGATGCCCGGCAGCAGATAGCGGCGGTCGCGATAGGTGTATTGCTTCTCGTCGTTGGGACGTGTCTCGTAGACGAGTGTGATGTCGTCGCGGTTCATGCTCTCGGAGTAGAGCGAGTCGGGGTTGCGTGGCTCGTAATCGGTGTAGAAGCGGAAGTTCTTCAGGCGGTTCAGGTGCAGGTCTTTGAAGATGGCACCCTCGGAGCGATTCTTGATGGTCTCCTCCACTGCCTGGTAGTTCTGGTAGAACGTGTACTGGCGGTCGAGTTCATTGCCCTCGGCGAGCTTTGCCCGCACGTTGTAGGTGCGATAGCGGCCCATGTTGCCATAGAGCGTGAAGCAGGCCGTCATGGGGAACGAACCCATGTTGACCAGTCCCCACGAGAGGCCACGGTCGGTGGCGAGGTTATAGAGGTCGTAGGCATCCATGACGAAGGCGGGCTTCGAATAGTCGATGGAGCGACGGCCGCGACGACGGGCGCTGACGTTCACCTGCGAGAGCGTGTGGTCGCCGTCGAGACGTGAGTTCTGGAGGTCTACGTCCTCCTCTACGCCAGCCGTGGGAACGTAGTCGGGCAGGTGCTTCTCGTACCAGCTATACTCGCGGGCAAAGACGGGATAGAACAGGTCGCGCTTCACGTAGAAGTCGGCATAGGCATCCTCGTCGAGGCGGCCCTTGTCGGTGGTCGACCGCATGCACTTCTTCAGCGAGTCGCGGCGCTCGTAGGCGGTCATGAAGAGCACGGCCGTGCCGTAGTAGGGAGGCAGTTCGAAGACGAAGTGTCCACCGTCCTTCGTCTGCTGAACGGCTCCTGCCGTGACACCCTCCGACGTGATCTCTGCCTCGACGAGCACCTCGTGCTTCAGGCCGCCGTGGTTCACACCCAGCACCGATGAGCCCAGCGATGCGAAGTCGGGCTCCTCAACAGTGGACTCCTCCTTGGCTGCGGCATCGTCGGTCTCGGCGCTGCCCTCCGTTTCTGTGAACGTGCCACCGGTGAAGAGTCCTGAGTTGCGCTCGTTGATGCGCTGTTGCTCCTCGAAGACCGTCTCGCGGTTGTTAAGGCCTTCTATCTGGTCGCGCTGCATGGTCTCGAGACCGAGCATCTTATAGACGGAGCCTTCCACTGTGAGCGTGCGCTCAGGCTCATAGCGCAGCGTCTTCACGGGTCGGTAGCGTCGCCAACCCTGTACCATCATCAGCAGGTCGAGGCGCGAGCGGTGCTCGGTATCGTCGCTCTCGAAGTAGTAAGCGGGATAGGCCACGAAGCCTTTCAGATCGGACGACAGCAACAGCTCACTAAGCATGGAGCCGTTGTTGTAGCTGATGTCGTCGGTATGGGCGTCGCGAATGGAGATGGAAAAAGCCCCACCCCAGCCCTCCCCAGCAGGGAGGGAGGAAGCCCCACCCCGACCCTCCCCAGCAGGGAGGGAGTTTTGAGGCGCAACACTAGATCTACTCAGCACCTGAACCTCTAAGGGTATTTCCTCATAAGGGTCGAAGTCGGTCTTGCCACCCGTGGTGACTTCTACGGGCTGCACCATGTCGTGGTTGTTCACGAAGAACAGACGCGAGGCCAGCACATTGCACTCCTCGTCGAAGATCATGAGTTCGTTGATGCCAGTTGGAAGTGGAGAGAGGAGAGAGGAGAGAGGAGAGAGAATAGCTGAGAGGGTGAGTTTCTGGAAGCTTACAAGGCGACCACGGCAGAGCACAGCCACGCCGACTGTCTTGCCTTGATAGGCGGGTGAGGCATTGAGAGAGACCTGAGGGAGCGAGGACACAACTTCTGAACTTCTCAACGTCGCAGCGTCAGCAACCGGTTGCAGCAAGAGCGTCACGCCTTCGCGTTGCACCTTGGGTAGGTTGAACGAATAGGTCTTCCCTCGCCACTCGAAGCGCACCTTCAGCCTGTCGTCTCTTTTCACTTTCTCACCAGCTATTGAGAACACGCCGCGACCCATGTAGTCGGTGCTGACCACGGAGCCATCGCTCAGTGTTCCACTCAGGTCGACAGCCTTGCCGTATTGGTCGGCCAACTCGAAGGCCACGCGTGATGGCAAGCCCTCCACCAGCTGACCTCCTTCGGGATAGAAGTGGCAGAAGAGCTGCTCCTTCGGCTCACGGCGCACGTCCTGCTTCGGACGCTGATACATGTACTTGCCGTCGTAGTCGCCCTTGTGCTCGGGCTTGCTATAGACGGGCAGCACGCGTGAGAACAAGCCGTCCCACTCGCGGAAGAAGTCCTTCGCCATCTGGTTATTATAGAAAAGGTGACGGTCGTCGCGCGTGTAGTGGCGGTGGCTAACGTTGAAGTTCAGCATCCAGCGCGTGTAGGCGCGCAGCTCATAGTAGCCGGAATAGAGTGAGTCTTTCAGCACAAACTGGCCACAGGTATGGCCCTGAGAACTGACGATGATGCGCTGCCGCTCCACGACGAGCCCGTCGGGCGAGAGCAGTTCCACATAGAGCAGACGGCTCATGTCGGTGGGCTGCAGGTTGTCAGCGCGTAGCACGTAAGCCTTATACCATAGCGTGTCGCCGATGAAGTAGCAGGTGTTGTCGGTATGCACATACACCTTCTCCTGCACCTGAGTGTTAGCAGCCAGCGCGTTTTGCAGCTCGTCGAGGCCGTCGGCCATGGCGCCAAGCACCATCAGCCAAGCTGAGAGCAAGAGTATGATTCGTTTCATAAGCATGCAGTTTAGTCTGTATTCAAATAGGGTTTCAGTTCTGTTGATAGCCAGTTTACGATGCAAATGTACAAAAAATATTTTTGATAAGCAAGAAAACGCGCTATTTGTGAAGTTTTTGTGAACAAGAAAAACGGGCTACCCTGGATGATTACCAGAGTAGCCCGCGTTTATTGTAGCGGAATGGCTACGGGGATTGTAGCTTTTATTCCGTCTTGCCGTTCACGGAGTAGAGGTAGGCCTTACCAGAAGATGTCTCGTAGGTAGTGCCATACTTGGTGAGCTGACCACAGATGACGACGTTGTCGCCAACCTTGATAAGGTCGTCGCCCTCCTGCCACTTGCGGTTGCCGAGCCAGAGCACGCGGTAAGCCTCGAAGTCGAGGGCCGGGTCGTTGTGGCGCACGCCGTCGTCAGAAATCCAGAACGTACCGTTGCCATACTGAGCGCCGAACTGTCCGTTGTTGGCAATCTCAGAGACGATGCCCTTCACGAAGACGTTGTTCGAACCACCGTGGTCGATGAAGTTAATGGCACCGGCAGTGTTGAACGGATAGTCAGCCGAGCCAACGCCGTTGGCATCGGTGGTGACAGAGTTGATGCTGTAGATGTAGGCGTTGTTGCCAGCTGTCTCGGCGATGCCGTTGTAGAGCGTGAGCTTACCACAGATGATGACCTCGTCGCCGACGGAAATGTTGGCGTGACCCTCGGTCCACTTCTCGTTGCCGAAGAAGAGTACGCGATAAGCCTCGAAGTCGTGAGCCTTGTCGGGATTCTTGTCGTCAGTACCCAGGAACTCGCCGTCGTCGCTGAGCCAGAAGGTAGCATTGCCATAAGAGCCGAAGAGACCGTTGTTGGCGATGCGCGACACCTTACCCTTCACGTAGAAGTCGTTGGCGCTGTTGCCGTCGAGGGTCTGGCAGTAAGCGATGGCCTGCTCGATGGAGAACGGGTTGGTGAGCGTGCCGGAGAGACCCATCTGGCTGACATTGCACGTCACGGTAGAACGGGTCTTGCCGTTGCTGCTGGTGAACTCAACAGTAGCCGAACGAGCTTTCTCGCCTGTGTTGGGAGCCACGTGGAAGGTGACGTTGGTGGTGCTGTCGGTCTTCACCATCGAAGTGAAGCCCAGCCAGTCCTTAGCCTCAACAGGGATAGAGACGTAGCAACCATCGCCGCTCACGGAGAGACGAACCATGAAGTCGCCGCCGTTGGCATCGAAGGCCTCCTGCGTCTGCTCCTCAATCTTGATGAGCGACTTCTTGATGTCGATGACCGTCACGTTGACGAGCTCGACGGTTCCGTTGTAAGTGGTCTTCGGACCCTCAACGGTGACCACGTCGCCCACGTCGATGCCGAGCGAGAGGAAGTTCTTCTCGTTGCCCTTAGCGTCGAGCGTGCCATAGATGTAGACTTCGCCCGTCTCGTCCTGCAGATACCAGTTACCATAGACGGTGTTGGCGATGGACTTGACGGTACCCGTCACGCGATAGGTCTTGGAGTCAGGACCGGCAATGATCTCGGCGCAAGTAGCGCTGGAGACGGTGGCAAGGCCCTGGATGACGTTGATGCGCTGCGTCTTACCGGCGCAGTTGAGAAGAATTTCGCACTCACGGCCGTCGAGCGTAGCATCGGCCGAGAAGGTGAGCTGAGTCTCGCCAGCACCACCCGAGACGGTATTGACAGTCAGCCATGCCGGTGTGACGGCCTGGATGGTGTCCTTGCCGGAAATCCACTGCTGGCTCTCCAGTTGCCACTCGCTACCTGCCGTCACCGTGATGGTTGTTTGTCCACCATCCTGAGGGATAGCCACATAAGAAGAGGAGAGGCGTACCTCGTCGAGATAGGTGGGATCGTTATCATCTGAGCAGGCGGTGAAAAGACCTACAACTGCCAGGAACGAAGGAATTAAATATCTCAGTTTCATATTGATTTACTATTTACGGATTTTATGATTTACGATATTCAATGAGACTTCTGCAAGGATTAGTTGAAGAAGTACTTGATACCAATCGAAGCATACCAGCACTGGCCAATGGCGTGGTTGGGCATCCAAGTCTTGGTGTTGCCATTGATGGAAGCAGGCGTCGAGAAGGTTGCGAAGCCGTCGGCATCAACACCCTCGTACTTCAGGATGCGAGCCTCGGTGCCGATAGCAGGATTCAGGTACTTCGACACACCCCATGAAGAGTTGAAGAAGTTCAGGACGTTCTTCATGTCGAACGAGAGCTGGAAGTTGTGCTTCGTAGCGCCGATGTTGAACTTGAAGTCGTGCTTGTAGGCGAAGTCGATGCGGTGCACCCAAGGTGTGTAGACGCTGTAAGCCTCGGCATATTCGCCCTGATGCTTGCTCAGGTAGCTGTCGTTGTGAACATAGTCCATGAAGCGCTGCTGGTCGTCCTGGCTGACGAAGCGGAACAGACCGTCGCTGACCTGCTGGTCGGTGGGCACATACACGGCGTCGTAAGCATAGCCGTCGGAGTTCATGTCGTTGGAGAGCATGTAGGAATAGTTGCTGCCACCACGCCATGTCTCGTAGATAAGGCTGTAGTGGTTGCCGCTCTTGTCGTGAGCCGTAGCGCTGACGACGAAACGATCAGGAGTGACGTACTGCGAGTTGTGCAGACGGATGTTGTTCGGGCCTTCGAACGTAGGCACATAGGTGAAGGCCGACTCAGCAGCCGAACCCGGCATACCGGTGACTTCCTTCGAGACGGTGTGGGTGTAGGCAGCCATGAGCGACAGCCACTCGGTGGGCTGAGCGTTCAAGGTCACGTTAGCACTCCAGCCATAGCCCTTCGAGGTGTTCTCGAGCATGAAGGCCTTGGGGTTGCTGCGGAAGCCGGCAGGATAGAGCGGACGGTTGTCGACGCCGTTGAAGCGAGCGAAGCCACCCACGTTGGGAATTGCCCAGTCGGAGATGCAAACGTCGTTGATGGTCTTATTGAAGATGCCCTCGAGCGTCACCGAGAAGGGGAACGAAACGGGGAACTGATAGTCGACAGCAAGCGAGGTCTTCCAAACCTGCGGCATCTTGAAGTCAGGATCAACACCATTCACGGCAGAAGGCTTCGTGCCCTGCTCAGGCGAGATAGTCATAGGATAGCCGAGGCTCTCGAGCTTGGCGAGCATGTCCTTGATGTTGGTCATAGGACCACCGGCAAACTCATCCATCGTGAAGCCGTTCTTCTTGGCGTTGTTAGCGTTGATCTGAGCCTGGTACTGCACCATACCGCCGTTGGTAGGCATGTTGGTGAAGAACACCAGCGGCAGACGTCCCGAGAACAGACCCGTACCACCACGGAACTTCAGCGACTTGTCGCCAAAGACGTCGTAGGTGAAGCCCACGCGAGGCGAAACGGTGAGGCTCGACTTCGGCCACTTGCCAGTGTCGATGTGACGGCCGTCGTAGTCGAGGTCGTAGATGGCCTTATTAGTCATCAGGTCGCCATTGTTGAAGAACAGTCCGTCGAAGCGAACGCCATAAGAGAGCTTGAACTTATTGTTGATGTTCCAGTCGTCTTGAGCGTAGATGCCGAGCTTGTTGAACTGCACGCGGGCGGCAGGAGTGGTCTCGCCATTGTAGCCGTAGGTGAGGCAGAACACCTCGGGAGCCTGATTGAAGAGCTGGTCGACGGTCATGCCCTCTTCCCAGTTGTAGCGATAGTAACCCGTACCGTTACGCATGTACTGGTTGTCGGCCATCTGGTGCTCGAAGGAGATACCACCCATGATCT
>Ga0256404_1001641_pt1 | contig 52921 bp, 53 predicted proteins | sample RumenRJG_01DNA_FD_185990 | JGI IMG/M metagenome (GOLD analysis project Ga0256404, IMG submission 185990) | Bovine rumen microbial communities from Lethbridge, Alberta, Canada - RJG_01 | ecosystem: Host-associated > Mammals > Digestive system > Stomach > Rumen | place: Canada: Alberta | collected...
AGATTGCCGACCTGCTTTCTGCTGTTGATGACGTTATTTCCGCGCAGGAGGCGGAGGTCGATGCGTGGGAGCAGCGCAAGAAGGGTGTGATGCAGAAGCTGTTTAGTCAGGAGGTCAGGTTCAAAGCTGATGACGGGAGCGACTTCCCTGCGTGGGAGGAGAAGGTTACTGAACAACTTTGTTTAAGGATGATTGGGGGAGGCACTCCATCAACGGATGACCCGTCGAATTATGATGGCGAGACTTCTTGGATTTCATCTTCAGACCTCGATGAGAACGATATCTATACTATTCGACGAACTCGTTTTATAACTGATGAAGCTATTTCAAATTCAGCAACAAAACGAGTCAAAGCAAATTCTATTGTAGTCGTCTTGCGTGTTGGGGTTGGAAAGGTAGCGATTTCAAGATGCGAGACTTGCACGAGTCAAGATTTCATTAGTCTGGAAGATGTACAGGGAGATATTTGCTTTATTGCATATATGCTTTCCGAAGCGATGCGACGTGAGGCTCTTCAGACGCAAGGTACTTCAATTAAGGGCGTGACATCCAAGCGTTTCAGGAGTCTTGTCCACATGATGCCAGCAAGCATTGACGAACAGCGCAAAATTGCCGACTGTCTTTCTTCGATGGATGAGGTCATCCAGAAGTCGAAGGACGAGCTTGCGAAGTGGCAGGAGCTGAAGAAGGGCCTGCTCCAGCAGATGTTCGTGTAGACGCTAACAGCAGCCCGTCGCTCTTTTGGGCGACGGGCTTTATAATTAAATGTGTATTTACGCAATTCATCATATAGGAGGAATAGACGTGAAAGCCTATAAGCAGAAATTACAGGGGGTGGTAAACCTATGGCACGTAAGAAGAAATTCGCGCCGAACGACAACAACCTCGCGATAGCGTACTATCGCTTCTCGTCCCACTCGCAAAACGACGCAAGCATCGACCAGCAGAGGGAGCAGGCGCAGGCGTTCGCCGAGGCGCACGGATACAACATAGTCAAGGAGTACGAGGATGCCGCCATGTCAGGAACGACGAGCGACCGTCCTCAGTACCAGCTCATGCTCTCCGAAGTGGGCACGATAAGTCCAGCCGTTCTCATCCTGTGGAAGACGGACAGGCTGGGTACAGACGCCGCAGGATACCACTGAGAGCCGTTTTGAGACGTTAGGTGATAAAGTGCTCGCAAGTGGTCAGAAGACCACGTATGAGGCTTCTAGAGAGCCAAAGAAGCGTCCTATGTTTCTTGACACGTATCAGGTCGACGATGAGGACATCAGGGCGAATCTGGGCGCTGCACAGCGTCAGAGCAGGCAGAACGACCCGTTGTGCGAAGAACCGTGGGCACAGGATGTGCGAAAGGCGAATCCAGAGGACATCACGGCAAGGCTTCAGGCCGAAGTCGACAAGAGATGTGAGGAGTTCCATGCGTACCAGTGGTACAGGGGATGTCTTTGTGAACTCGTTCGGCAGCCTGGTCGAGGTCACGGTTACGCCTGACCGTCCGATATCTATTGACAACGACCATGTCGTGGCGTGGGATGCAAGCCTTAGCTATGACCTGCGTATCGCGTCGGGAGCCTTCGGTTTTACGACAGGCGAGGGCATCGTGAACGAGTTCTCCGGTAACGGAAAGGTGCTTGTTCAGACACGTAACATCAGCGATTTCGCCCATGTCATCAATCTTTATCTGCCGCATTCCAGCAGCAATTAAATAAAAGAAAAAAAACCGTCATGGAAATCCATGACGGTTTTTTTGCCCACAATGCCTTGTAGTCGCTGCTCTGGGCTGTCGACTTGGTGCGTTTCTGCGAGGGAGAAAGGAGATAAAGCCTCTTTTTACTTGCGTTGTGCTTGTCGACACTTTCAGTATATCGCGAAACGTGCGTTTTATCAAGGCTTTTTCGGCTCTGCCTCTTTAAATGAGCGCCTGCCCAATCCGCTGCCAGGTGTCACCCTTGCCGTTCTCGATGGCGGTGCGAATCTGCTCCATCTGTGTGAAGGGCAGGACGGTGAACTGCTGGTCTGTGCCATGGACGATGAGCCATGGCTTGGCCGTTTCCTCCAGGACATGCATGACCTTCTCGGGGTCGTACAGGTCAGGGGCGTTGACGAAGACGATGAGGTCCTCCGGCTTCAGTTCGTAGTTCTCGCGAACCATGTCGGCGATGGAGTCCTTGTCTCTATCGTCGAAGGGACCCGCAAACGGGGTAAGGGAATATACGGTGCATACTGTCTTTCTGTCCATTGCGTTCTTCCTTTCTCAGTATTCCGTAGAGTCCTGCGTTTCGGGACTCACGGCATTGCCCGTGATGTCGGAGCCGAGCGTGTCTGTCTGTGACATCATCCGCTTGCGCTTGTCACTGGTAGATGCATTCCTGCTCTGCGCGCGTCTTTGCGGTTTGTTCTGCGGCTTCAGGCGCTTCGGCTCGTTGTTCTTTTGCCTGATTTCGGCATTGCGTCTGAGCGGCGTCTTGGGCATTTCTCTGCGATTGATGATGTCCATTTGCTTTTGCGTGCGGCTGTCGTATTTGCTTTCCTCGCGTCTTGGCCACCAGAAGTCGGTGTTCCTCTGGAACCCGATGTCTGTGCCGGTCATGTAGCCATTGTATGCTTCGACGCACTGACGGAAGAGCTCAGGTGCATTCTGTCGCAATGTGCTCTGGATGACGTCCTGATACAGTCTGTAGTCAGGTGCGCTCATGTTCATGCCAAGCACTACGACGGGCTTCTCGAAGTCCGCATGGTTGTTCCCGTAGCGGATGCCAATCATTATGGGATTGCCTCCGATGTTGATGCCGGTCTCTTTGTAGACAGGCATGTGGTTCTTCCCGCCGAAGTTCATCGTGGCGTCTATGTGCAGGTTCTGCGACCTTGACTGTCTTGTCTGTGCGTTTTCTTCGCGCACGTTGATGACGATGTCGGTTCCCTGGAACTGGTCGAGGTAGGGGTATTTGTCACGGGTCTCGATGACCGTTCTCTTCCACTTGATGTCGCACTTGTTGACGGCTTTGGTAAGTCTGTACATGAAGGCGTCAGCCATGTCGTCTTCGAAGTCGTTTCCCGCCTGCTGGTGCCAGTTGCCATGGCGGTCCATTGAATAGGCCATTGTATGCGTCTCCTTTCTGTCTCATAAAATGATGGGCAGCCGGGCACGTTTCATGCCTGACTGCCCTGTTTCACGATGTATGCCATCACTTTTATTATACTGTGATGAGATAGACGATTCAACTTGTTTATGAGTTTTCCCAGTCGTCCAGGCTCATGCGCTGCACGTCGTCGGCGGGGATAATCGTGAACGACTCCTCGACGATGTCCATGTAGTCGTCCAGTTCCTCGGGGTTGTTCTTAATCGTGCGGTCGAGCTTGCCGCGTGCCTCGTCGGGGCTGTCTGCCTCGACGGAGACGATGGCTCGCTGGGTCGTGGTGATGGTGACGTCATAGTCGAATGTCATGGCTTGTCTCTCCTTACATGATGGACTTTCCCGTGTACGGGTTGATGTGTGTGAAGCGGTCGCGGTTTGCTTCGAGCCACTTGATGCGGTCCTCTGCCGTGTCGTAGAACCACATGGCGACGTAGCCGAGGGCGAAGCTGATGGCGAACTGGATGAGTGCCTGCAGCAGGCCGATGACGTCGGTCTCAAGTGAGCCGACCGTTCCGGCAATGCCGAAGATGCCTATGAGCATCAGTGCGATTCCAGCGATGTCCCTGATTCTCCCGGCCTTTCTGAGCTCTTCTCTGTACTTTTCCATGATGTTTCCTCCTCTGTGCATGGGATTCGCAGATTGTTCTGCAGTTTGGCGCCCGGTATCGCTTGCGATACGCCTTTCGTTCGTCTGGGACACCTGCATGGGCTCGTCGGGCTTTCTCGTGTCGGTCATGGGGCTTATGGTCGAGGACGCGAAGCGACGCATCAAGACGTGACGGCGTTCGCTTTACCAAGGTCAATTATGTACGTACTGCTATGATTGCTGACTGGCGCTGTGTTGGCGTTTGGCTAATATACTATTGATAAATGAGCGTAAATATGATATCGTAAGGACAGAGCACCATGAGCAAATCAAACGAGAGGAATGGAGGTAGAGATATCATGAGTGATTATATGAACGACTATGACTTCGAACGCGCTCGCGAGAAGCTGTATGACGTCGTCGATGCCCTGGACAAGGTCCTGGCGCCTGGGAACAAGGTTCTGCGCGATGCGGCCCTTTTCCATGTGCCCGGTTACATTCGTCCGGACTTTGACGCGCACGTCGATGACATGGATGTCAAGCCGCTTCGCGCCGAGTACGTGGCCGACCTCGAGGAGGCCTATCGCAAGCGCTTCGGTATTGCGACGGCGTCTGAGCTCGAGGCCGAGCTTCGTCACGTGCAGGTCCTGCTTTCGGGCATTCTGCTTGGGCCGGCGTCGAATCCCGACATCACGGAGCTGAAGGCCATCTATGACACGCGCATGGACATGGACGCCTCGGACATCCGTGACTGCGTTCGCAAGTCGGATGAGGAGATGCTTTCGCAGGTTGACCTTGATGGTGACGACGTCATCTGCGGGTCATGGGGTGACGGGGAATGCTGAGCATGCAGCATGCGATGCTTGCCTATCGTGCAAGAGGCGAGGACGTGACGCCGGAGTACCTTGGCGGCACGCTTTTTCCCGACGCAATCCGGGCGTATTCCGGACCTAGGCCCTATAGTCATTTCGAGCGCAGCGACGACGGCCGCGATGTCTCGTGGTGGCACATGCCCACGGACATGAAGCACATCACGAAGGACATGACTATGCTGTCTCTGGAGCATGGCTCCCATCTGGCAAAGAACGCGAAGGCCCCGTTCGGTCAGGAGACCGACGTGAGGGCGTTCATCGAGCACAATGGCTCCATGGCCTATCAGAAGGACATGTATCGTGGCGTCCTGGCACATCTGTCGGCGCAGGACGTGCCGTTCGACGCGTTCGTGCGCAGTCATGTGGTCGACATGTCCGAGATGGGCAAGGGGAAGCTCTACGCGCAGGGCGATGTCCTGAGCTGGGGCAGGATTCCTGATGATGTGCATCTGCATCGTGATGGCACGCGCATGGCCTTCGATTCTGACGGCGATGCCCGCCGTCTGGTGACGCACGTGGAGATGCAGGGCATCTACGTCCTGGCGAAGAAGCTCTATGAGGAGCGCGGCATTACCTGCGACCAGGCGTGGTTCGACGGCGCGGTGTCTGACAAGGTGCATGAGGCCTATCCTCAGGACCTTGCCGATAGGACCATGGCTTTCATGAAGGTCGACCCTGAGGTTTCCGAGCTTATCAAGGCTCATGATTTCTCGAAGGTCGACGACGGTCCTCTGCCGAGTGCTCTGTATGACCGCCTTTACCGTGAGGCCAGCCGTGGCACGGAAAAGGTGTACGAGACTGGCCAGCCGGTCTTCGTCTCGATGGCGTCCGCCGACAGGGCGCTCTCGCGTCAGCTCCCCGACGTGAGTCCCGGGGTGTCGGACGATAAGGAATATGAGTTTTAGCTTGATGGAGGAATGAGACTATGGACTATAGCTATCAGTACAGTTTTGGTCAGAACCCTATGGTAGACATTATGTCGATTGCCCTTTGCGTTCTGGTTCTTGTGGCCGAGTGGAAGGCCTTTGCGAAGGCAGGTCGTCCCGGCTGGGCGTGCATCGTGCCTTTCTATAACATGTATGTGATGTTTCAGATTGCGTTTGGCGAGGACAAGGGCATCCGTTTCCTGATGCTCCTGATTCCGTTCTATAACATCTACCTGCTCTTTAAGTTCTACATTGCCTTGGCGAAGTCCTATGGCAAGAGTGCAGGTTTCGGTGTTGGAATGGTTTTCCTCGGATTCGTCTTCTGGCCCATCCTTGGTCTCGGCGATGCCGAGTACGATGGTGCAGAGGACTGGTAATCGAAACTGCGTCCGCGGACGAAGTGATGCGCATGCGTCGCGTGTATACGCGTGACGTGCCATAAGAAAAAAAAAACGGAGACTGACTTTGCTGTCAGCCTCCGATTTTTTATGAGCGACGACGGTGCGGGCGTTGACCCTGTCCTGTCGTCGCTTGGTCAAAGGAGAAACTCTATGTCTTGGCCTTTCTCATTGCTCCGAGGAGGCACGAGCTTTCACGGGCGGTCCGAAGACTTCCGAGGGCATTGGTTCATGGCGGAAAGGGTGGGATTCGAACCCACGCGCCCTGTTACGGGTCTGTCGCATTTCGAATGCGGTCTCTTATGGCCTCTTGAGTACCTTTCCATGGAGCCGGGAATCGGACTCGAACCGATGACCTGCTCATTACGAGTGAGCTGCTCTGCCAACTGAGCTATTCCGGCGGGTGGTCCCTTTCGGGACCTATTATAATGTTGGAAGGAAATTGCCGCCACCGGGAGTTGCACCCGGATGAACTCGTCGGCGGCATCTGGCGTCCACAACGGGATTCGAACCTGTGGCCTGTCGTGTCGGAGACGACCGCTCTGTCCGTTGAGCTATGTGGACTGCTTTTTTTTACTATGGCTGGGACAGAGAGATTCGAACTCCCGAATGACCGGGTCAGAGCCGGTTGCCTTACCGCTTGGCTATATCCCAATATGGTGCATCTGGAGGGATTCGAACCCTCACGTTTGTCTCAAACACTGGTTCCTGAAACCAGCGCGTCTACCGTTCCGCCACGGATGCAGCTATGGTGACACGTATGGGACTCGAACCCATAATCTCCACCTTGAGAGGGTAGCGACCTGACCAATTAGTCGAACGTGCCTTGTGTTCTGGTACTCGTGGTGGGATTCGAACCCACAACCTTTTCACAGGAACGGGTTTTGAGTCCGTCGCGTATGCCTGTTCCGCCACACGAGCTCGATGCTCGAAAATGCCACAGGCGAACCCTGCGACGCAGGTTTCCCTGTACAGGTATCGCATGCGCAGATGTTACGCTACAGAGTACGTGAGTCTGAGCCTTTGGACCGTCGTCCGCGACTTCCCACGTAGCATTGCTGCCAAAGCTCTGACGGGGCTTTCTCCCGCAACGTTCACCGGCCATTCAGAAAATAAGTGTGTATGGTTTGCTTTTCAAGAGCAATATACATTCTTGTATTCTCTGAGTGCGCTTCGGCTACTTGTGCCAACGTGACGCTTGTGCCACGGCATTTCTGACGTGGTTTGTTGCACTCAGCCAACCTTGTTTCGCTTTCCCGGCTCTCGACGGTGGTGTGCGAAGCCACTCGATATCCGGGTTCCCGGCAGGCGCTGTTAACGCTGCTTTCTATTGCGGTTGGCGCGTCTGGTTGCGCGTTATCCCTTCATGCGGCCTGCGACCGTGCCTTTCACTTGAGCCGCTCTGGCTCTCGCATGGCATACGTTGCCGTACGTCATGACGACGATGCTGTACGTTATCCGTACCTCTGCACGTTCGCTGAGTCCAGCACGTCCCCGGAACGGTGGCGTCCGCTTTTCACCGGGTTCGTCGCAAGGCTCGCCTGTGACATTTTCAGAAGCATGCGAGATGACGGGGACGAAGTGTTGCAAAGTTGCAAATCGTTTTCTTGTCTAGGAGGACACAGAGTCTCGTTCCGTAATCTCGTTGCATCGAATCACCCGACACGCCTTCGGCGTGTCCGATGTTCTTGTCGTCTGTTGCGGCTGTGCCGCAACATATAGATATTATATGCTCAAAAATGAGCATAGTCAATGCTAAAATGGCATCATATCGGATTCGAACCGATGCCTGCACCGTACGTCGTCTTTCGACCTGTTTCCCATTGCCCGTCGAGACCTCCTCGTGTGCAGGAGTCGAACCTGTACGGATGGAACGCCGGCAGCTCTACCGCTGAGCTAATGATGCATGGCATGGGCCGCATGTCGCAGCCCTGATGGTTAATTATGGTCTTCTGCTTCGTCAAGCAGTGCACTGTGATAGCAGAGCACGGCCTCGTAGTCGACGCAATAGCGTGTGCGGTCCTTCGTCGAGATGTCGATGTCGAAGCTTGTGGCCTTGCGGTCGCGAAGGATTCCGTTGACGTTGCGTTCCAGTTCGGCGTAGCTCTTTGCCTCGATGATTTTGAATTCGTTGTAGTTGTTCATGTGGCTCTCTCCTTTGTCTTTCACATTTCGGTTTTGCACCGAATGACCTCTCGGGACGCTCTGGCGTCCTTTCTGAGACGTTTTTCTGTGTCATTCGATAAACTTGTCCATGTAGGTGGGAAAACAGCTCTTAGAAGCGATTTTGCGGCCTCTGTGAGCAAAAAGCAAAGGCATGAGCCCATGCGGGACCCATGCCTTTGTGTTGCGCACGGTCAGTGATGAACGGGACCGATGGCCTCGAGCAGACGTGCCAGCAGACTGTCGTCGGGGATGTGGCAGCAGTACGTGTGCGCACGCGGACTGTAGCTGCCGCTGGCGAGGTACTTTGCCGCCTCGGCGTGCGTCAGGAACTGTGCGTTGCGGTCGACGACTGGGACCAGCCGCATGTACATGGTCGACAGTTCTCCGCAATTGGCGTCGTTGAGCGCGTCGATAATCTGCTCGAACCTGATGGAGCCTATCGTGTCGGGGTTCTCTATCGTGTGCTCCCATGGGTTGTCACCGGTTCTGGAGAAGCCCGGGTAGATGCTCGTTATTTTCTCGCAGAGCCGTATGTCCTGGTCGATGTCGTCGAGTTCGTCGCGTATCGTGGCGATGGCATCGCTGAGCTCATAGAGTTCACAGGTATCTTCGTCGTAGGCGCGGATGATGTCGTAGTCCGTGTCCTTTGATACGACGATGGTTTCGTAGTCGACGATGGTGTGTATTACCGGACCGCGCTGTCCCATCTTTCCGTAGTAGTTGACGTCCTCTGTGAGCGCCGTCCGGATTTCCCGAACGATGTCCTGCATATCGTTCTTGGTGTTGTTAGCGGTCATGATGGTGCCGCCTTTCTCTTTGTCATTGGTTATTTTACGTACAGGCAGTCGACGACCGACCGCTCGTCGTTCTTGGCGGCGTTCAGCACGGTTCCCTGGAAGACCATGGTCGACGAGCCACCGCCGTCGAGCGGGATGCCGAAGGTGCAGCCCTTGCTCGCAAGGTACTGTGCGCACTCGCTTGCCGTCAGTCCGTCTGACTCCCCGTCGTTGCTGCGGCCGTCGGATACGACGATGTACAGGTCACCCGGCTTGCCGTTGGTGCCGATGAAGGTGCGCTGGGCGCGGGATGAGTCAGATGCGTTGGCGACGGAGCCATTGACCAGGATGGGCGGACCGAAGGAGAAGGAGTCACTGACCGTCCCGTTGTTTACGAGCGTGTCGATGTTTTCTCCTGCGATTCCCGGCGTCCCTCCTGTCTCCCAGGCGCTTTGGAGCAGTCCTGTGCTTCTGCTGTAGACGGCGGGGAGCCAGCAGGCTCTGCCTGAGCCATTGATAAGGCGTCCGCTTCGCACGACGATGTAATCGAGCTTCGGTGCGGCATAGTCGCCGTTGACGGCCAGGATGGCGCCAATGGCGTGGGCTGTGTCCGATGTCTTTGCCGAGGAGCCGTAGCTGTTGTTGGCGCAGACGGTGCCGATACGACCATAGTCGGATGTCGTGACATGCGCGACATAGCACCAGGCGTGCTGGTACCATTCACGGTTGACCGTGATGGCCATGGAGCTGTCAGCATATGTCAGAGGATAGCTGACCTGCTGTGACGGTGCCGCAGGGGCGTCAGTCGTGGTCTTCTGCACGGGTGCGATGCTTGTGGACTGCGTCGACGGTTCAGATGGCTGCACGGTTTCGGCATTATCGGTGTTTGCCTTTGCGGCTTCTGCGTCGTTTGTGTCAGCTGTCTCGGTCATCTCGGGTGTCGGCGTGCCGTCCGGCATGGTGATTTCTGTGGTTTCAGACGACGAGTCCGAGGACCTGGCGGCGTCTGCGGAAGCCTGCGGCTTGTGTGCGCGCATACCTATGAGCAGGCAGGCGATGACGATGGCCACGGCGATTGCCGCGGTGACGATGATGATAATGATTTTCTGCTTCTTTTTGTTCTTTTCTTCTCTCATGAGTTGTTTGACCTCGTGCCGTTCCGTCACGGACGGCGGATGGTCGCGCCGCTGTTACGCGGCGCGGTTTGCATGTGACTTGTGCGGCCTACCGCTCGTAGAGATAGACCGTGAGACCGTCGAGTCCTCCCAGGTACTTGTACATGAGTGGACGGATATCCGCGTTCCAGTCGAGCTCGCCACAGCCGCAGCCGATGCGCGGGAAGGCGATGCTGCGGATGCCCCAGCGCTTGTAGTGGTCGTGCACGTACCGGAGCCCCTGCTCTATGTAGGAGATTTCGGACGGGTCGCGCCAGTGGAGTTTGGTGGGGAAGTTCATGATGATTTTGTCCTTGCACTGGAACAGGTAGGGCTGGCCGATTCTGACCAGGTGTCTGGAGCACTTGCCCTGGTAGTTGATGAACATGGCAGGGTATCTGCGCTTGAACTGGAGGGCCAGTCCCTTGCCCATGACGCCTACGCAGTTGACCGGGTTGACGATGCACTGCGCATCTGATTCGAAGATATTGCCTGAAGCTGTCTTTATCATTGCTGTTTCCTCCTTTGGTTCTTGGTATAACGTCCGCTGTTATGTGGTATGATTCTTATTGTCCAGCCAAGGAACTGGCTGAGCTTCTTCATACAAGAAATCCCCGTAGGTTTGTCCCTGCGGGGATTTCTTGCTTTACTCAGGCATTTCGAGCAGGACGACGCGTCCTGTTTCGTTCGTCTTTTTCAGGTCGATGATGCGTTGGTTCGACGAGCCGCGGAAGACTAGGCTTGGGTCATGCAGTTCCTCGACGAACGGGCCGTCGACCAGTACGTCGGCATTATGCAATGCGAAGTCAACGGCACTGATGCGCCGTGCTACAAGCTCTTCGTAGGTGTAGCCGGAGTAGACCCAGACGGGTTTTTCCGGGAAGTGCAGCTTCGCATAGAGGATGGTGGCGCTGACGGACGAGATGTTCTCGTCCTCGAACGGTTCGCCTCCCAGTATGCTGAGCCCGCTGCATCGCGGACTTCTCATGATGTCGATGATGCTGCGCATCACCGTGTGGTTGTATTCCTTGCCGGCGTCGAAGCGCCATGCAGCGTCGTTGAAGCAGTTCTTGCAGTGGCGTTTGCAGCCGCTGACGAACAGCGATACGCGGCATCCGGGGCCGTTGGCGACGTCCGGCCATTTGATTTTCGAGTAGTTCATTTTGTTTTTCTCCTGATTTGACTGTGAATGGCGTTCATGCGAGCTTCCAGTCGATTGGCTTTACGCCGTTTTGCTCAAGAAGTCTGTTGACGGTCAGGAACTGTCCGCTGCCAAGGAAGGCCGGTGCTGCGGACGTGCCGCGGCTTGCCGAGAGCGGGCTCGGGTGGGTCGTCTTGATGACGAACTTGTTCGTCAGGGCGGATTTCGGGCATGTCTTCAGCGTGTCTGCAACGAGGTTCTGTGCGAAGGCGCCCCAGCACATGTAGACCTTCGGCGACGCGTCGAGCATGGTCTGTTTCACGACGGCCTCGACGATTGGCTTCCAGCCGAAGTCGGCCATGCTGTTGGCAAGGCCTGCCTCGACGGTGAGGGACGCGTTCATCAGGAGCACGCCCTGCCTTGCCCATGGCGTGAGGTCGCCGGACCTTGGAACCGGCGCCCCGGTCTCGTTATGGACTTCCGCAATGATGTTTCTCAGGGACGGCGGCATCTGCACGCCGTCACGTACGGAGAAGGCCAGGCCCATCGCCTGCCCTGGACCGTGATACGGGTCCTGCCCGACGATGACGACCTTGACGTCGTGCGGTGCGGTGTATTTCAGCGCGTTGAGAATGTCGCCCTGCGCGGGATATATGGTCTTCTCCTGGCGCAGTCGGTCGCATTCCGTGAGACGGACGGTGAGCGCTCCCACGATGTCTCGCGGGAGCAGCTGCAGCCATTCGTTGGTATGGTCTGTGTCTGCCATAGGCTTTCCTCCTCAGTACAGTGCCTTGAGCTGGTTGATTTCGTACTGGTAGTCCTGGCGCATCTGGTCAATCAGGGCGGTGACCTCTGCCTTGGTCAGCATGGTTCTGCCGTTGGCGTTCAGGATGGTCATGACGAGACGATACGCATACGTGGTCTTGTGTGCGGGTCCTGCCCCGTCCGTCTTGACGGACAGGTCGTAGAGTTCCTTCATCAGCGTATAGGAGTCCTTGAAGTTCTTGATTCTGTCGAGGGTCTGCTGAAGCTCTAACGGGTTGTTCGGGCATTCTCTGACCTGTTCCATGTACGTGTCGACTGTGTCTGCCAGGTTCATGATATCCGCGCGGTCACTTCCAGGGTCCCTGTATGCGATGTTGCAGATGCATCCGCCAAGATTGATGCAGAAGGGGTCCCTTGCGACCCATGCGTAGCCTTTGATGATTTGCTCCGCAGCGTCCTTGATTTCGTCATAGGTTGCATACCATGCGTTCGGAATGCGCTTTTTCAGCACGTTAACATCACTGAGGGTCCTGGTGCAGATGATGTCCATGTGGAGCATGTGCGCCAGAATCTTGTGCATGTCGTTGCCTGTCTGTGTGTTGAACGCCAGAGGGTGCTTCGGGTCGATGACGATGGTGTGCGTCTCGTCGAACGTATCTTTGCCAAGCAGGTCGTCAAGCTCGATAAGCTCTGCCGAGCTATAGTGGGAATGGCAGTTGAGGGCATAGACCTTGGCCTTTTTGATGACGGCGTTGTTGTTGCTGACGCGGGCACGCTGGCGGCTGGCCTGGGCATAGTCGATGAGGTCCTGCATCGGCAGGCTGTTGGCGAACGAGCGGAACGGGTACTTCTGCAGCTCGCACTGCTTCATGATGTAGGCGGAGGTGCCATGGCGCCATGAGCCGGGATGCGTTGCCATATGCTGCTGTACGGCGTCAAGTGTCGAGTCGGGGTACAGGTTCTTTTCCTGTGCATACGCGGTCAGGGCTTCCTTGATGTAGCGATTGTAGGTGCCCGGTGCCTTGAACTTCTCGGTGTTATCCACGACGAATACGAGTTTGTCGTAGACGGCGTCAGGAGCCATGTCATGGGAGTCGAACGTGTCCTTGGATACGGTGACATCAGACATGTCTCTGTTTGGCGAGAGTTCGAGGGCACATGCACTGTTAAGGTCTACGTCGACGTTGCCGTCGAGGTTGAACTTGTTGTTTTTGCTGGTGCGTATGCTGTGTCCGTACATGCCGGATGCAAGCGGGTTGATGCCTGCCGCGATGATGCGCTTGATGTAGTCGTCCTGGGAGAGTCCCTGCACGTTCTGGAGCTTGTCGACGAAGTCGGCGACGTCCTGTGCGAGGCCCTCGATTTGTGCACGCACGTGCTTCTGTGTCTGGTCGGAGCCGTTGTACTCAATCTGCTCTCGGGAGTAGGCGACCTTCGTGGAGCCGATGTCGAGCTTCACGACGCGAATCTGTGAACGGAATCCTGTGGGTGTCTTTCCGGTGTTGTCGTGAATGTCCAGGATGTTCTGGCCCTCCGAGTTTGCCGGGTAGAACACGTCGCCGACCAGGAAGCCGGAGCAGGCGTGCTTGGTCAGGGTGTCGTTGGTCAGGTATCCGTGAGGATATTCGACGTAGGTGTCAGGGATGCGGTACTCGTTGCAGAACCGTTCTACGGCGGGGTTCGTGCATTTGGCTATTACCTTGGATTTCGACCAGCCCGACAGGGTCTGCATGTACTGGGCCAGCTGGCGGTTGTGCTCAGGCTGGATGTTCGCCATGCCGTCACTGATGTCACGCAGGTAGTTCTGATTGACGTACACGTTGACGGTGGTGCCGTTCTCGCGGTTGCCTGCGGGCTCGTTCTCGACTATGAACTGGGTGATGATTTCCTTGTTCTGGCGCTTGATGCGGAAGTGGTTGTAGGTGCCGTTCTTCACGGATTCGACGTCGATGATGTCGGACACGGCGAGGCCTGACTTCGAGCCGATGCCGAAGCCTCCGATGAAATCGTCGGAATCACGCTTGTCAGACGTTCCGAAGTTGCCGTAGATGGTCAGGATGTCGAACATGTCCATGCCACGGCCGAAGTCCCTGACCTTGAGCATGGGGCTGTCGTAGGTAGGCAGGGTGACTTCCACAGGACGTGTCTGGCCGGCTGCCTGGTGGCTGTCTACGCCGTTGCTGACATACTCTCTGATGGCGGCCGTGAGCGGCGCGCTGTAGATTTTCGAGAGCATGTCCATGATGAGGTCGGACATCGACGTGTCGATTTTCGCCTTCTGGGTTGTGTGAACCATGCTCTGCGGTGTGACCTGAGGCTTCTTGCTTGTATCAAGTTTCATATGGATTCTCCTTTTCTGATGCGTTTCGTTTTATTAGTCTTTGTTTGGGTCATAGACGTTGACTCTCTTTTCATGCCATAACGCACGAAAGGCGGGCAAGCGTTTGCTCGCTCCGCCTCTCGGTTGCTTATGGGTCTATTGGTTACAGGTGCAGCGTACGTTCAGCGATTTCCTGCGTACGACCCTGGTTCCAATATTGTGTTCCGATATAGCCACATGTTCTGCGGACTACTTGCATCTTGCTCTGGTCCTCGTTGCCGCATTTCGGACAATGCCATACGTACTTGCCGTGCTTCTTGATGACCTTGATTTCGCCGGTGTATCCGCAGACCTTGCAGATGTCCGACTTGGTGTTCAGCTCGGCGTAGAGGATGGTGTCGTAGATGTGCTGCATGACGGCGAGGACGGCGTCGATGTTGTTCTGCAGGTTCGGCACCTCCACGTACGATATCGCGCCGCCGGGCGACAGCTTCTGGAACGCAGCCTCCTTGGTCAGCTTCGAGAACGCGTCGATGTCCTCGCGGACGTTGATGTGGTACGAGTTGGTGATGTAGTTGTGGTCGGTCACCTCGGGAATGATGCCGAAGCGGCGCTGCAGGCATTTGGCGAACTTGTACGTGGTGCTCTCGATAGGGGAGCCGTACAGCGAGTAGTCGATGTTCTCGGCCTGTTTCCATTCGGCGCACTTGTCGTTCATCCTCTGCATGACGGCAAGGGCGAACTTCTCGCCCTCCGGTGTCGTATGGCTGACGCCGAGCATGCGGTAGACGCACTCGTAGAGTCCGGCGTAGCCGAGGCTGATGGTCGAGTAGCCGTCGTAGAGCAGCTTGTCGATGGTCTCTCCAGGCTTCAGGCGTGCGTATGCGCCGTCCTGCCAGAGGATGGGTGCGACGTCGGAAGGGGTGCCGAGCAGCTGGTTGTGACGGAGCTGCAGAGCGCGGTGGCAGAGTTCCAGGCGGTCCTCGAAGATGTCCCAGAACGCGTCCATGTCGCCCTGGGCGGTGCATGCGACGTCGGGAAGGTTAATCGTCACGACGCCCTGGTTGAAGCGACCGTAGTACTTGTGCTTGTGCGGGTCGTAGTTCCCGGCGTTGGCCATGTTGCCCTTGCCTGTATCGGTGAAGCGGTCGGGTGTGAGGAAGGAACGGCATCCCATGCAGGGATACACGTCGCCCTTGAGTTCCAGCATCTTCTTCTGGCTGATGTAGTCGGGAACGAGACGGCGGGCGGTGCACTTGGCTGCGAGACGCGTCAGGTCCCAGTACTTGGAGCCTTCGGTGATGTTGTCGGGTTCCAGCACGTAGATGAGCTTCGGGAACGCCACGGTCACGATGTTGCCGTCGTCGTCGCGGATTCCGTCGTAGCGCTGCTGGAGCATCGTGCGGATGACGAGCGCAAGGTCGTCGCGGGTCTGTCCTTCGGGAACCTCGTCCAGGTACATGAAGAGCGTGATGAACGGCGCCTGCCCGTTCGTGCTGTGCAGCGTGATGAGCTGGTACTGGATGGTCTGGCATCCGGACTCGACCTCTTTCACGACCTCCTTCTCGACGAAGCCGTTGAGCTGCTCGTCGGTGAAGTCGATGCCGGCGTCCTGCCATTCCTTTGCATAGCGCTTGCGGAGCTTCTGGCGGGACACGTCGACGAACGGTGCGATATGCGACAGGGTCATGGTCTGTCCGCCGTACTGGCTGGACGACACGGCTGCGGCAATCTGGCTCATGACCGTGCATGCAGTGGCGAAGCTCTTCGGCTTCTCGATGTTGGTGCCGGAGATGTGCGTGCCGTTCTGGAGCATGTCCTCGAGGTTCACGAGGCAGCAGTTCGTCATTTCCATCGACGTGTAGTCCATGTCGTGGAAGTGGATGATGCCCTGGTCGTGGGCCTGCTGGATGTCTTCAGGCAATACGTACTTGTTCATGTAGTGGCGTGACCACTCGCCTGCGATGTAGTCACGCTGTACCGACAGAATCGTCGGGTTCTTGTTGGAGTTCTCCTGCTTGACCTCCTCGTTCTCGCCCGACACAGTGCCGTCATCGTGTACGTGCACGTCGATGATGTTCTCGATTTTCTTGTCGAGTCCGGACTTCTGGCGGGCCTCCTGATGGTCACGACGGTAGTCGTGGAAATGCAGGAAGACGGGGTAGGAGCGCTTGCAGATTTCGTGCTCGACGAGGTCCTGGATTTCCTCCACGGCCAGCGCACGGTCTGTGTGGTAGACGTCGTTGGTGAGGATGTTCACGATGTCCTCTATCTGGGACTGCGTGAGGCGTTCGTCAAGGCGGGCCTCGTCGTTGTTGGCGCCCTGGATGGCCTTGCGTATCTTGTCGGGTTCGTATGGTGCCTGCTTGCCGGACCGCTTGATGATGTATCGAAGCTCGTCCTGGTTGGCATCGTTGATATCGTTGTACATATCTATGATTTCTCCTTTCTTGTTGACAAATGCGGTTGTCGTATACGCTATAATTTTAGCATATTTTGGCTGATTTATCAACGAAAAGTAATGGCATGGCTCGCTTGCGAGACCATGCCACCAGGGCTCACTTTCCGAGTTCGCGTACGACCTTTGCAGAGTGTCTGCGGGCGGCCTCCTCTTTTGCGAGCATGCGGTCAAGCTGCTCGATTTCCCTGAGCATGCTTGCGCGCACGGCCTTGATGTCGGCAATCATGTTGTTGTGATGCTGCACGTCGGCGCGTCCTGCTGCGATGTAGCGGCCGGTCGTCTCGTCGAAGTCGTCGTTCTCGTGGCAGCAGGCGAATCCGACGCACTTGTTCATGCTCTGCGGATGCGGCAGGTTGATGGCCGTTGCGGCCGCTGCGGGCATATGGTGCAGGGCGGTGCGGAACTCGATGTTGTCCGACATGTAGTCGGTGTCATGACGGCATATGCATGTCACGATGCGTTTCTTTTCGTTGATGTAGTAGGTCTTGTCATATTCGTGCATATAGGTTCCTCCTTTAGTCTTCGTTCTCTTCTGCATGAATCGAGTTGTAGGTCTTGGTGCGCTCGCTGTCGTAGACGTCATGGAGCACGTCGTCGAAGAGCTTCATGAAGGTGTCGCGGCTCATCCACGACGGAATCTTCTCGACGGTGTGGCCTGCCCAGTCGTTGAACGTCTCGGGCACGGTGTCTCCGTTGACGGTCTTCGTGCGAACGGACTTGAAGTAGTCGAGCGACTCTGTGACGATGGCCTTGCGTCCTGCCTCGTAGATGTGGGCGCGGGCGAAGCTCATCGTCTTGTCCTTATCGCTGGGCGGCACTTCCTGCGTCGTCGCCTCGTCGATGATGACCTTCAGGTGCTGGTTCTCCGACCTGAGCCTGTCGTTCTCGTCGTACAGGTGCAGGATGTCGCTGACCATCTGGTACTTGTCTGTCATTTGCGTTCTCCTCCTTGGTTATTCTTCACTGCATCCCAGTATGCGGCAGCCTGCTGTTCGGTCGGGTTGTCGCCTGGGGTGTAATACTTTCGTCCGTGCAGGTCACTCGGCAGGTATTCCTGCCTTACCCAGTGGTTCGGGTAATCGTGCGGGTAGACATATCCTGGTGCGTATTCGGACGCTATGTGGCTCGGGACGGTCGCGCCGCGCCCTTCCCGGATATCCTTCTGGGCGGCCATCCATGCGGGCTCGTTCGAGTTCGACTTCGGCGCCGTTGCGAGCAGCAGGACTGCCTGTGTCAATGGCTTGTACGCCTCAGGCAGGCCGAGTCGCTCGGCTGCTTCCACGCATGCCAGCGTGTGCACGATGGCGTTCGGATATGCGAGGCCGATGTCCTCGCATGCTATGACGAGCAGTCTCCGGCAGGGGCTTACGATGTCACCGCCCTCCAGCAGCTTCGCGAGCCAGAATACGGCCGCGTCCGGGTCGGAGCCGCGGATGGACTTCTGCAGGGCGGAGATGTACGAGTAGTGGGCGTCGCCACGTGTGTCGAAGGCGGCCATGTTGGCGCGTGGCACCAGCTTGAGGACGTCGCCAGGCAGTACGTCAGATGGCTTCGTGCCCAGGGAGCATGCTGCCTCGGCGAGGTTGATGGCCCGTCTGGCGTCGCCTGCCGTGATGTTGGCGATGACGTCGCAGGTGTCGTCCGGAAGTCCATGGATGGGCGTCTGCTCCGATGCGATTTTCTTCAGACGCGATGATATCTGCTTCGGCGTCGGGCGCTTGAACTCCAGCACCAGGCATCTTGACAGCAGGGCGTCATAGATGCCGTGGTACGGGTTCTCCGTGGTGGCTGCGATGAGCGTGATGGCACCTGACTCGGTGTACGGCAGTAGCGACTGCTGCTGCTTCTTGTTGAAGTACTGTATCTCGTCGAGATAGACGACGACGCCGTTGCCGTCGGCCTCCGATGCGATTTTCTTGATGTCCGCGACCTGGGCGTCTATGGCGTTCAGGCGGAACAGTGGCTTGCCGAGCTTGTCGGCAAGGATGAGGGCTGCGGTCGTCTTGCCCGTTCCGGGCGGGCCGTAGAAGATGACGGAACGTGAGACCTTGTTGTCGGCCATCGTGCGAAGGATGCCGTGCGGCCCCACGAGTTCCTCCTGTCCGACCATCTCGTCGAACGACTTCGGCCTCATTTCGTCAGCCAGTGGCATGGGCGTGTGCCTCCTTTCATTTTATGTCGTCACAGTATTCCCATATCGTCATCTGATGGTACTGGTGGTCTGCGACGTAGTGTTCGAGGAATGACGGAAACTGGTGCCAGGGCACCTTTATGAATCCGCCGTTGTCGTGGTATTGCTTGTAGGCCTCCACGGAGCTGATTGGATGGCATCCGTGCCGGCAGAGCTCGTCTCTGTCTTGCTTGCATGCCAGCTCGTAGATGTGCTCGTCGTCGGCGCAGTAGAAGCTTCTGGAGCCAAGTCCCATAGACGTGCCTCCCTTCTTATGCAATCGGCAGGCTCGGCAGCTTGTTTCCGTTGTGCTTCTTGAGCTGCTGTCTGTAGTTCTGCAGGAGCCTGTCGTACTTGGTGAGCGTGTCGCCAGTCTTGTAGATTGAGTTGGCAATTGCCTTGGAACTGATTTTGTTTGCCGTGAAGGCTTCGAACGCACCGAGTGTAAGGGCGACGATGTCCTGACGTGAGAACTTCGTGACTTGCTGTCGGCCGATGGTCTTTGTGTCGATGGTCTTGATGAGCTTGGCTACGGGCTCGTACGCGGGCGTGGTGGACTGCATGTCGGTGATGAATGAGTCGATGACGTCATCGTCCGCGCGGTTCAGTTCTGTGATGAACATCAGTGCGATGGCGATGTTCGTGACGTAGCGACGCTGGAACTGCGTGTTGGCGATTTTCCGAGCACTGATGATGAGCTGCTCCAGTTTCTCACAGTTTTCCTGTGTGGCGGAGTCCAGGACGTCGTTTCTCGAGCTGGATATATTACGTGCCACACGACCGTACAGGGTATTGGTCATCGTGGCCTCGCCGCATTGCATGGCATACAGGATGCCGAGCATCGGACTGAGCTCGCGGGCGTACGTGGCGTGCTTTCCCATGGACAGGTAGTCCGTGGTGCGCCTCGTCATGCCGTTGTCCATGTTGTTGAACGCCTTCGGGTCCATCTCGGTCAGGACCCAGAAGTATTGCGCGCGCTGCGAGCGCACGACGGCGGTGAGTCTCTGCTGGCCATTGGATAGCTGTCCCTTTGCGTTGAAGGTGATGATGTCATTTATGCCTGGCGTCCATCGCTCGTGCAGCATGTCGTTCGTGTATTTCGCCACGATGCTTTCACGGATTGGACGGTTGTTGGTGTTGAATTGGAGCATCTTTGCCGCTAGGTGCGGCGTTACGTGAATGAGTCTCGGTGTCTGCCCGTTGCTGGGCATGGTGACGGCGTTGTCGAGCATGGCGCCTAACTGTGTGTCAATCATGATGTGTTACCTCCCCTTTGTCGATACATAGGCCGGGCGTCACAGAATTTGCTCCATGCGGACGCCCGACAGCATCTCGTCTTTTGCCTCAGCGAGCTTGCGATAGCCGTCCCGTTCTTTTTCAAGGATGGAGATTTGGCGCTGCAATGTCGCGATGGCCTTGTCAACGGCAGCGGAGCGGATGGACTCCTGTTCCTCGTTGACTTCCAAGTGATATTCCTGAATGTAGTTCGCCCATTTGCGGAACGTGCCCCTGTAGGTCTGCTGGTCGATGCCGAGGGACATGCACAGGGTCTTGTCAATCGTGGCAAGCTCCTTGTCCGTCACGGTACCGATGAGGTTCTGCAGGCGGCTTGGGTCGACGCTATGCAGTTGTTCGCATAGCGCCGTAGCGGGGCGCCCGCCTGACATGACGGGCACGTGCAACGGGCTGGAACGCTTCTTCAGCGAAGTGGACAAATATACGATGATAATGGCACCGCCGGTGTTGTTGGTCACGTCGTTGCTTACGACCAGTCCCGGACGGTCCGACCAGATTTCGCAGCCAACCGGCGTGCTTCCATCGGGTGCGGAGACGAAGTATATCTGGCCCCGTTTGATGCGGTCGTCTCTTTGCATTTCAGGCGATGCCTCCTTTCTCTATATTCGAATGGGGCGCCGTTTGTGGCGACGCCCCTTGATGGTTAATGATTAGTCGTCGCCGTCGTCATTTGGCTCGTCAGGTGCTGGCGTGAGCTGGACCTGACCGCGCACGATTTTGGCCTTGCGGGCAGCCTTTGCGGCCGCCTTGGTGTGCAGGGCCTTGACAATGGCGTTGTAGTCGCCTTCGATTTTCGGGTTTGCCACGGTGTCGTAGGCGATGATGAACTCGGACCGCATGGCACGCGTGAACGCGACGTAGTACATGCGCTTGTCCTCCTCGTCCATGTTGTTCTGGGCATGGTAGAGGATGACCGTGTGAGGGAACTCGAGTCCCTTCGCGGAATGGATGGTCGAGATTACGAAGTCGGCGTTGGCCGCGGCGTTGTTGGCCTTGGTCGCCTCGTTCTTTGCGGACAGCATGGACTGGCGCACGGCGTTACGGCGAATCTCGAACAGCAGCATGTTCTCCCGAAGGTTGTCCATGAACTGCTTGTGGGTGATGGTGCCGTTGTTGAGCTGTGCCTGCCATGCCGCCACGGTGCTGCGGTTCTCGTTTGCCCAGGCGTAGAGCATCTGCCCGACTGCGGGAGCGGCCTTCTGCGGGTTGCTCACCAGGTAAGGCAAATAGTGCTTAATCTCACTGGAGATGGTCGCAATGGCCGACTTGGTCGGTGCGAACTTGATGTTCGTCCAGTAGCGCTTGATGAAGGCAGAGAACACAGTGGAGTTGTACATCTTCTCCGGCACGAGGCTGACGATGGATGCGTTAGGATACTGCTTTGCAAGCTCTTCCTGGATGCGATAGACGTCACGGCGCTTGTAGGCTAAGAATGCGACCTGCTCGTGCTTGGCAAGCTTGTCGCTGATGTACTTTCCGCAACGGACGCGAAGGATTCCGCCGAGTGCGTTGTTGATGTCGTTCGCGCGCTGCATGCGCTCGTAGTAGAGCTGGACCTTGTCCGTGAAGGACTGCTCGGTCACCGGCGTGAGGTTGTTGGCCTGGAGCTGGATGTGAGCGTACTGGTTCGCTTCGATGTCCGAGAGGGCCACGTTGGCGAAGTCCAGAATCTCCTGGTTGGAGCGGTAGTTCGTCTGGAGCTGATAGGTCGCGAAGACGCCGGAGCCTTCCAGCACGTTCAGCGCCTTGGGGTTGGACGCGCGGAACTCGTAGAGCGTCTGCGATGAGTCGCCCACGAGGAACAGGCTCTCATTGTGCTTGTCGACGTACTTCAGCGTGTAGACGAACTCGAAGATGGAGTTGTCCTGCACCTCGTCGATGATGAGGTACTTGCTCTGCACGTCGGCAGGTTCGCTGAGCACGTCAATCTTCTGATAGCAGATGATGATTTCAAGCTCCAGCGAGGTCTGCTTAATCGTGTCCAGTACGTGCATGACGGAGTCGAAGTTGCGCTCGATGAAGTTGTTCATGCGGGTGAACGCGTCGCGGTCGTTCTTCATGACGCCAATCAGTCGACGACGGAACTCATAGGCAAAGTTGTCCTTCGGGAAGTAGATGTCAATCGAGTTGATGATGGTGTCAATGCTCGACAGCTCGTGCTTCGGATAGTTCAGGGCGTAGATGCTGTGAATCATGCGGGCGATGGTCATCGAGTGTACGTCAGGGTTCTTCTCGGTGATGTGGTCGGCGGCGGCGTTGGTGAACGACAGGACGGTGATGTCCTTCGGGTCGATGCCGGAGTCCACCATGTACTTGATTCGTGCAAGAACGACGGTCGACTTGCCGGTGCCTGCGCCTGCCTGTGTCAGGATGAGCGGTTCGGACGACGTGATGGCCATCTGTTGCTCATGCGAGAACCTTGGGTCAATGGCAGGTGCCTGTTTCTGCTGCGGGATGCAGGTGAGCTGCGCCTTGCGCTGGTCCAGGTTGTGCAGCGTGTCGGACAGCAGCAGGTTCAGGTTCTGCTTGCAGAGAGTCGTCGCCTCGTCTGCCGTGAAGTGCTTCACGATGCTCTTGTAGATGTTGCGGTACAGGTCAAGCGGAACGTTGTTGTTCTCGATGTTGTGCAGCGTCTTCGCTACGAGGTTGAGGCCGTGGCCGTTGTGGGCATGTGCGACCGTCTGGGCGAAGAAGTGGTCGAGTACCTTGTCGATTTCCGTCTGCCAGACTTCGGCAAGCTTGATGACGCCGGAGTACAGGTCGTAGGAGTCAACGAAGTCGACGTAGGCGTGCGGGTCGACATCGAAGCCCATGCGCTTGACCTCTGCCATGTTGTCGGTGAGCCATACACGCGGGTTCGTCGTGAAGTCAACGACGACGTAGTGCTCGCCCTTGTTGGCCATGTGATAGCCGGATACACGCGTTCCGACGTTGACCACGTCGCTGGCATAGCTTGGCGAAAGGAACCAGAGCATGATGCGGTAGCAGGTCGTGAGGGTCCTTGAGATGGCTCCGCCCTTGTACTTGGCTGCGGTCTCTTCCAGAATCATGGAGTGGGGCACGAGCTGTGCGTAGACGCGGGTGTCGGTAGGCGGCCACATGCCATTCGGATTGGTCATGCGTGCGACCTCGTAGAGTTCGGTCACGTCGGGCATCTCAAGCGTCTGGACGTTCGCGCCCCATGTCTCTGCGGGCAGGATGTTCAGCGGGATGTGAGACGTCTCGGTGCTTCCGTTGGTATAGCGGCGACGGACGCAGTCGATGTTCTCTGCGGTCGTGCGCTGCTTTGCCGGCACGTGCGCGGGATTCCTGTATTCAGACAACAGGCCGATTTTCTTCCCGGCACCGGTAAGCTTGCTGTCGAAGAACTTGGCGCTGTAGGTAACGATATCGGTCTGCTTCGACAGGTCATCTAATTGGATAGGCATACTGGGTTTTCCTCCTTTGTGATTTTCTAAATAGTACGAAACGGGCCATGCGTTTCATGCGACCCGTTTCGCTGTTGGTTGTGTCAGACAGTCTCCTGGATGTAGTCCTCCACGGCACGGCCTGCCGGGCGTGCGCCCATTGCAGGGATGTAGGACTCTTCCACGATACGCTCCAGGTCCGCATCCGGGATTTCATCCGGTGCGTGCACGCTGCGGTGCTCCGCCTTGATGCGGGCGATTTCCCTGCGGTAGTCGTCGCGTACGATTTCCGCGAAGGTGTCGCGAGACAGCTCGTGGAAGGTGTAGACCTTGGTGAAGCGGTTGAGGAGCTCCACGTCGAACCACTGCGACAGGTCGTCGATGGTTGCCTTGTTGGCGGCGGCCACTGGTTTGGTTTCGGTGAAGCCGATGTGGCGGGACGCTCCCGTGGTATGGCTGGCGTTGGTCGTGGCGATGATGATGGATTTGGAGAAGTCCACGGTCGTGCCACGCGCGGTCTTGATGCAACCCTCGTCAAACGCGCTCATGAAGAGGCGCTGTACGGAACGGTCGGCCTTCTCGAACTCGTCGAGCAGGATGACCTGGTATGGATTGCTTTCCAGGCAATCGAACGGAAGCTCCGTCGCGGACTCAGAGCCGACGTAGCCCAGCGGTGAGCCGATGATGCGGTTGATTGATGCGGAGCTGTGGTATTCCGGCATGCTCAGCGTAATCGGCTTGGTCTCCGTGAGGACCTCTGCGATGATTTTCGTCACCTCGGTCTTGCCGACGCCGGACGGTCCTGCGAACAGGAAGGTCAGAGGCGTCGTGCGCGGGAAGAGGCCGCGGTTTTGACGCATGAGCTGCTTTACGATGCTGTCGACGACGTCGTCCTGGCCCTTGATTTTCGCGAGCTTGCTGCGGAGCACGGATTCGTCGAGCGATGTGCGCTTGGAGTGTCCTGTCATGATGCGCATGGCAGTCGTGCGAAGCTGTCCTTCCGTGACGGGCACGGTCGGGTTCGCCTGAAGGGCCGCGAGCATGGCGGGGTCGTCCTTGAGCTTGTCTTCCTTGATTTTGCGGGCAACGATGGCGTCGCCGCAGGCACGGTCGAGCAATGTCAGGGCTGTGTCCGGACGGTGATTGCCTGCGCCTGCGTAGCGGTCGGCGATAGTGACGATTTCAGGCAGGATGGCGTCGTCGATGGTGACCTTGCCGTAGTGCATGATGTATGACGCACGTGCGGCGCGAAGGATTTCCACGGTCTGCTCCTGCGTGAGCTCATCGACGATGATGCGGCTGAACCTGCGGTTCAGGGCCGGGTCGTCCCGAAGGGCACGCGACTCCTGCGTCGTGGTTGCGCCGATTACCTTGAGCTCGCCTCTGGAGAGGGCAGGCTTCAGAATCTGCGCAATCTTGGAGTAGGTCGGCGTGTGGGAGTCGGCCAGCTGGTGAATCTCGTCGATGAAGAGGATGGCGCGGTTGTCTGGGTCCTCTGCGAACCCGATGACGTCCTTGACCTTCTGTTCCAAGTCGCCGACGATGCCGCTGCCGGCTACGAGGTTCGACAGGGGAAGCTCGTAGATGACGGAGTCCTGGAGCTTGTCAGGCACGGTCGGGTTGTGGGTCACGATACGCCGTGCGATTTCCTCGGCGATTTTCGTCTTGCCGACACCGGCAGGACCAACGAGGAGCGCATTCGGCTTGTCCTTGCCAAGAAGGACGCCCATGGTCTGCTCGACGATTCCGTCACGGAACATGGCGGGGTCGCTCTGAGCATATTTCTGGTTATAGTTGATGAGGAACTCGGTCGGGTCGGACTGGCTCGCCTGTGACATCTGTATATTGATGCCGCCGTTGGACGACTGTCCATTCCCTCCGTTTCCTGCGAAGTTGTTCATTCCCATTCGGTTTCTCCTTTCCAGATAATTTCACGAGGAAAACCGCCGTCGTTAGACGGTCTTCCTCGTGTGGGTTTCAGTTAGAACAAGAGCTTGCGTCGGATGTTGGGGTCGATTCTCTGCATGGAGTCACAGAATGACTGCGCACAATCCTTGATGTAGTCCCAGTCCATCTGCGAGCAAGGGATGTAGTACAGGTTCTTGGGATGTACCACAGCATGGTTCGGAGCGTTGTACTCGAAGTCCGTCATGATGATGGACAGTTCGCGCCTGCGCTTCTTGTCACGCTGGATGTAGTTCCAGACCTGTTCGTAGTCGGTTCCGCCTGTGACTTTCGGCACGCGCTGGAACTGACGGTACACCTCGCGCACGGACTTGTCCTTGGTGCGAAGATGCGTGCACTGGCTCATAACATGGCTGAAGCTGTTGAAGTACAGGTTGACATTGAGCTTCTTCGCCATGTTGATGCAGGCACGGACGGCGTCCTGGTAGTTTCGCTCGGAGATGGAGCCTGACGTGTCGATGTACAGGTGGATGTCTGGCTTGTACTTGGTGCTGACGACCTTGCCCTGCAGGTTGAAGTTGTCGGGGTCACGACGGTTCGGACGGGCGAAGCTCATCTTGACCGACTTGTAGGAGTTCTCCGACATGTTCACGGTGGCCATCTTGTTGATGACGCGCTTGACCAGCTTGGTCATGTCGACCGTGGTCAGTGCGGTAGGACGGAATGCCGCGCGGGCTGCCCTCTGGATGCCCATGCCGCGACCCTGCGCAGCGGCGTAGGCCGCGTTGCTCTTGATTTTCTTCAGGGTGCGGGCCGCGCCCGTCAGCTTGGCAAGCGAGCGGTTGCTGACGATGTTGACTTTCATCGAGAGCGACTTCTTGATGATGTTCCACTCGTCGGACACCTTCTTCGGCGTCGCATGGGCGTGAGCCTCGATGTTGACGAAGACGATGGTGCGCGGACAGAAGAGCTCGCCAAGGTCGAACGGCAGGATGTCGAAGGTGCCAGCGTTCTGCTTCGCGTACATCATGACGTAGGCGATGAGAGTTCTGGCGAAGCTGAACTCCTCGTTGTTGTCGCCGTCGTTGTTCCTCAGGATGAGGGACTCGGTGAGCTGTGAGAGAGTCAGCTGCTGGAACTGCGAGAAGAGCTGGTTGACCTGAGGGTCAAGCACAGAGGAAATCTGCGCAACCTCGTTGGCGAGCCATGCCTTGAACGCGTCGAAGGCCTTCTCGTTCGTGACGGCCACACCGAGTGTCTCTGCCCTGGTGTAGTAGTCGAAGGACGCGAAGAGCTGGTCGTACGTTGCCTGTCCCGCAAGGTACATCTTGCAGGTCGGGATGATGTCCGTCGCGGGCGTGTAGATGGTGTTCGGCGTTGGTGCCGGCATATGGGCTGCAGCGCCTGACTGCGCGGCGAATAGCTCCTTGGCACCAAGCACGTTTGCCGTGTCATAGTTCAGGAGCGTCTGATGCAGCACGTCACGCATGGCGGCCTCTGCCGTAGCGTTGTAGGTGTCCCCGAGGCAGTCGCAGAGCATCTGCGTGAGCTCGTCGGCATTGATGCTTTTGCCGTTTGCCGTGAAGCTGGCCGGAGCCGTTCCGACAAGCGGCGTGTAAAGGGGCTCGATGACCGCCGCCTTCATGGCGGCCACCGGGTCGAAGTCGCCCTTGGCCTTGGCGTCATAGACCGGCGACAAGACCTGGGGCTTCTGGTTGGTAATCTTCATCCGTAGCTTTCTCCTTTCGCGATTAGACCTCCAGTACGATGCTGAGACGGTCGGAGAGAGGACTCTTCGTGCTGAGCAACGTCTGGACGTTCTCGGAGTCGAGACTGTCCGCGTTGACGAGTGACATCAGAGTACGCATGTCCTGAGACGTCAGCGAGTTGATGTTCTGTGCAAGTACGTTGATGTAGTTGGCATTGTCCTCCGGCTCGTAGAGCGCGTAGAGGATGCAGCCGGACTTGTCGTTGTCAGTAAGGTTGCTGATGAAGTCCTGAAGGTCTGACATGGTCTTGCACTTCTTCATATCGTCATAGCACGCGGGCTTGCCGACGTTGATGACGTTGGCCTGGTTCGAAGTGGTCATGATGCCGGATGCGATTTCGGCAAGCAGGTAGCTGCAGAACGGAGTGGAGCCGACGTGGCCTTCCAGTGCCTCCTGCAGTGCGGAGACCTCTTCGCCGTTCACGGCATGAGTGTCGGTGAGCAGGGCAAGCAGTTCCTGGTTGGTGAACGAGTTCAGCCAGCGGGACGTAGCCGAGATGGTACGAGGGGTGGTAATCTGTGCCATGTCCTCGCCGTCGTCCAGAATGTCGTCGATGAACTCCACGTTCTGGTCGTCGTCGTCCTTGTCGTCGTCGGATTTGGCTGCGACAGGAGTGCCCTTGCTGAAGATGCACTCGGGATGTGCCTCAAGGACGTGACGCACGAAGACGTTCAGCTCGGGGTCAAGCCCAAGGAAGGTGTTCGTGTCAGGCTGCACATGGTACAGGACGAAACGAGAGATGGACGCAGTGTCCAGGCTGGTGACGTTGCCCTTGTCGTTGCCGGCGATGACGACCCTGAGGTTGTTCGGGAGCTTGACGGAGCCGATGGCGCGAAGCGTTGGAATGGACAGTGCCTCTGAGGTTACGTCAGGCGTGGTACGGTTCAGCTCATCCATGAAGAGGATAGGCGTCTCGCGTGGGTTCGCCTTCGCGTACTCGATGGCGTCGTGGATGACCGCGTGCGGATAGAACTCCTGCTTGTAGCTCACGACGTTGCCGTTCTTGTCGGTCACGGGCACAAGACGCGCGCCGGTGAGGTCGGCCTTGTCGGCAAGCTGGTTGCAGGCAAGCACGAAGCACTTGGTGTGCATCTGCACCGCCAGCGCCTCAAGCCAGGATGACTTACCGATGCCCGGCTCGCCCAGAAGCATAGGGATGTTGTTCTGCTCGATGTCCTTCTTTACGAGGTCAGTGAATGTCTGGTCAAATTTCATAGTTGCGTTCTCCTTTTCTTATCTGTTGTTCTTGTTGCGGTGTGTTGCTGCGGTTTGTCTTGCGTGGGATGCACAATCCTGTGTCTTTGCCAGACGTTCGAGGTCGTGTTCGATTTTGTCCTCACGCATGACCATTTCGCCGTATGCCATTTTCTCAAGGTATTCGGCTTCGAGTTCCATGAATTCGTCTTCTGTCATTGCCATGGTTTCGTTCTCCTTTCCGTCGATATTTCAGCATTGTCCTGCAGATAACCACCCGGCGTCGCTCGCGACGCGATGCGGGCGACGCACAGCGGTTTTGATTGATTTACAAGCGGATTTTCCTTATAATAAGGTTGAATCTTTATAATTTGGAGGTGATTCGGTTGAAAGGACGCAATCATGTGATTGCAAACGTGGCCACGATTGGCATTTGCGGCATCGGCATGGCTGCTCTGTACCATGCTAAGCCTGATGCGGCAGGCGACGTCATCCAGTATCTTGGTTATGACTGGCTCCATGCCATTGGTGCTCCGTCCTTGCCTCCGCTGGTTCTCACCTTGAACGCGGTAGCGTTCCTTGTCGGGTCGCTGTTGCCTGACATCGACAGTCCGTCTTCGATATTCGGTAGGCATCTGCATTTTCCAGGGCCCCATCGTGGCGTTACGCATAGCATCTGGCCGTGTTTGCTTCTGTTCATGGCTGGTTGTGCGTGCCGGCTGTTTACCTGGCTCGGCCTGGGATACGTTCTGCATCTGTTCTGGGACAGTTTCAGCAAGGCCGGCATCTGCTGGTTCTATCCGATATCGAATTACAGGCGGTATCCCAACGGGGCGTTCGTCAAGCGGGGACGGCATCTGACCCTGTACAGTGTCGGGAATGCGTCTGAGATAGCTGTGCTTGTGATACTTTGGACCGTGCTTATTGCTTTGATTGCCCTTGTTTTCATGGGGCGGATTCAGGCGCAATGGCCGTTGATGGGTTGAGAACGGGAGGCTATTTGGTCATGCCATGACTCCTGCCGCATATGCGTAGTTTATGCAGGGAAAGAGAGGCCCCTTACCATGATTAGGCGAGGGGCTTTTTCTCTTAGTTCTTGTGTGAGCTAAGTAGTCAGGATTTATTCTTGATGTTGGGGCAGTGTATCTTTGGTGTTTCATCGAGCAGGTCCGTGTTAATCATGGCCCACTCGAAGATGCGTCGCGTGTCCTCGGCATGCTGGCCGACGATGTCGGCGACGATGTCTGCCGTGACATAGACCTTGTCGTCCTTGCCATGGACGTTGTGGATGCCGATGCGGCGTTCCTTGTCGGTGTCCATGAGGTTGTTGTCGATGCCGAGCGTCACGAGACGGGCGAGCTTGTCATGCACCAGCATGTCCTCATGCAGGGCCTGCGCGATGTTGGTGAGGCAGCTTATGTCGCCGTCGTTTGTCACCACACGGAGTTTACGTACGTTGACGGGGAATCCCATGGACTCGAGCGGAGTCCTGTCCTTGATGTCCTCTTCGAGCTCGTCGAACTGACTGGACTCGGAGTCATTGCGCGCATTGAAGAGGGCTTCCGCATTATCAGTGGTCTCCCTGGCGATGAACCTGGCCTTGCGGTCGGCATCGGGGCATGTGATGTAGACGAGTTGGAACGATGTGTCCGGCATGGACCTTGCGAGACCATGGGCCCCGTCGGGGTCGATGACGTAGATGTCCGCCGATGTCACGTCGTCCATTGTGGCGTAGTAGTCATATCCGTTAATATTGGTTCTGGCAACGCTGTCAGGCAGCTCGGCATCTGCTGTCGCCTGGTCTACGAAGATGTGGCTGTCGTCATCCTCGGAACGTTTCGGCCGTGTCGTCCTGGACTTCACGGCGTGCATTCCATATGTGTCTTTGAGGATGTCGGCAAGCGTGTCCTTGCCTGATGCGGTTCGCCCCATGATGAGGTAAATCATTCCTGTTTCTCCTTTCTGTTGTCAAGATTGAACATGATGCCGTTGCCGAAGTCGATGCTCACGGTCATGGTGACGCGCGGGTCACGACTGAGCTCCTGGAGCTTGGAGAGCATCTGCTGCGTAGACATGTTGTCCGTATTCGGCAGGTCGAGGATGTCATCGTTCTGTGTCTGCGCTGTCTGTGTCTGCGGAGCTTTTGTGCTGCGCTTCGGCACGCGTTTCTGCTCGGTTCTGTGGGAACGCATGGACTCGCTGGCAAGCAGCTTCGGCATGACCTTGCGCACGCTCAGTGCCGCGATTTCCTGTGCGATTTCATCACGGGAATAGGTCTGCGAGAGGACGCCCGACCATTTCTCGGGGTTTGTGCCACACTCGCTGGCAAAGGACGTCAGCATGTCATTATCCTCGGCTGTGAACTTGGGGTTCAGCGCCGGGATGGTGTCGAAGTTGGTACGCTGCAGGTTCAGCCGATAGGCACGGGCGTCAACGGCACGTGTCGTGCGGTCGGGCAGAAGCATTGCCCAGACGGTAGATGTGCCAAGCCCCGCTCCAATAAGTGGCCAGATGGTCGTGACGACTTCGTCGGCATCTTTTGTCCACTGTGAGTGCGAGCTCTTGGATGCTTTGCGAGGCCGTCTATGTGATGCTGTAGGCTCGGGGGCCGTTTTCTGTGTATCGGATTCTTCGATAGGCTTCTCTGCGGTCTTTGCCTGGATTTTCTCTGCTGCCGGCCATGGGTCCTGTGCGGGCTCTGTTGCCGCGTGGGCAACGGATTCCGGTGTGTGCTCCGGCACGGCCTTTCTTTCTGTGTCTGTGTGCAATGGTTTCAGCATGCGTTCCGATGCGCGTTCCGGTATGGTTCTGGCGATTGACGGGGTTGATGCCGGCACTTTCGACATGTGCTGCATGAGCTCTGCTGGCGACATCATACGGCCAAGATGTTCGACGATGGCGGGCATGGGATGCACGGTCGTGATGGCCTGCTTGATATCATATAGTGTCCAATCGGGGTTCGATGCTATTGTCTCCTTGATGATGGCGTCGTCTTCTGTGGTGAAGACGTTCTGCCTGATGTGTGTCTTGCCGTTGGCGTTGGTCGCCTCGTAGCGTGGATGCTTTGAACGCGAGCGTTCTTTCTTTGTCATTGTTGCGCCTCCTTTACTCGTTCTGTGTCTGCAGGTTGATGAGATGCCGCCATCCGTCTTTGTTGAATGCTATGTTGTCGTGGATGTCTTTCTTTGCGAACACGATGTAGTTGACCGTTGCTCCTGAGATGTCGTCCTGATGGATGCGGACGTAGACGGCGATTGGCCCGTCGGATGGGTCGGCCTCCTTGATAATCTTCTTTCCGATGTCTGACGTGCTGGTCGTCACGTAGACCGTGCGGTTCTCCTTGTAGGCTTCGTCAATGGCCTTCTGCATGTCGTCATGCACGGCCTCGCATTCGGAGCATCCGTACTTGTAGACGACGACAATGGAGCCCTTGAGCTTCTCCATGTCGTCCGGTACGGTGGCGGAAGGCGTCAGGGCCTTGTCATTGTGCTCCCAGAGCTGCGACAACGTCAGGTTCGCCGCGGACTTGGCCTCGGCGCCGTGTCCGATTGCCGACGCGTAGGCCCATGCGTGATATGCGCTGGTGGCGGTGAAGACCACGAGGATGGCGGCGAGCACCAGCGGTAGGGCGTTGGCCTGCGTCGGTGTGTCGTCTGTGGTTCCGTCGGCTTTCGCCTGCTTTCTCTTTTTGATGATTGCCAGTGTGAGCAGTATCGCCGTTACGATGATGGCTGCGATGTCGATGCAAATCATGACTTTCCATGGCACGATGTCAGATTGCAGCATTGTTCCGGGTAGTCTTATCATTCCGTATCATTCTCCTTTTCGCGCAGGACGTCGTTCACGACGCTTCTGGATACGAAGAGGAGCCATGGCATGCCCTGGCGGGTCTCGTCGTGCTTGTCACGATAGGGAATGACCTGCTGTGCGATGGCGTACAGCATGCGCGTCTCCTCCTCCGGCGTGTACTCGTGTTCCAGTTTCTGGATGCGCGTGCTCTTCAGCAGCGAGAGCATGCGACGAAACTTGAAGGCGAGCAGGCCGAACTCGTACCGGGAGCTGTCGTCGTGGAAGTCCTCGAGTGTCTTGTGATAGTTATTGGCGGTGGTCAGCGTGGCGATGATGTAGGCGCTGTCGGGGATGTCGTCGGTGTCGACGGTATCGACGTCGAACGACGGTCTTTCCGGTGTCTCTTTCTGCCTGGCTGCCAGTTCTGCATAGATTCCGTCCCAGTCATCGAGCGTCTTTGTGGGCGATGCCGGACCGAGCATGTTGCGGGTGAACGTCACCCAGTGGTTCACGAGGATTTCGTACCAGCGGTGTTCCTCCTGGAGCTTCTGCTTTGTCATGGCGATGGGATAGTCTTCGTAGTTCGATGGCACAGGCATGACGAGATGAATGCCCTTGCCTGACATTGATTTTTCTGCATAGATGTACGGCAGGCGCATGAACTGCGCCTTCAGGCTTGATGGGCATTCCGGTTCGATGTCAAGGACGACGAAGTCGTCGTCGTCAGGCGCGTCGAGATAGTATGCATGGTTTGCCGGGAACGGGAGGATTTCGAGCGTGTGCTTCAGTGTGGTCATCGAATACGGGATTGCGGTGTTGCATCCGACGACGCGGTGCTGGTACTCCAGTACGTTCATGTCGATGGGACGCTTGTCCTTGTCCGAGATGGACCATTTCTCCCTATCGGCGATGCTCTGGATGAACGGGTGTTCGTAGAAGTCGCGGAAGATGTCTGCTGTGCTCTTAGGTTGTGCTTCCATGGGCGATGGCCTCCAGTCTTTTCAATGTCTTGGGCGGTATCGGCTCGTATAGCCACATGGTGCCGTACTCGTAGTCGCCGTCCATGAGAAGGCCGTGCTCGTCCAGATAATGGCGGATGCGGTCGTAGTCATAGGACGCGAGTTCGCCCGACGCGAGTCCCTCCTTGATGCAGCGCTCCTGTTTCGGCGTGCCTGCATGCATGTCATTGAGGTGGTAGACCTTCCAGTATCCGTAGATTTCGCGGAAGAGCTCGTCGTTCCTGAGGCTCGATGCCATCAGGACGTCGAGGCACTGGCCTGCAGCGAACGGCTGTCTGGCATATCGTTCGTATGCTTCGGCTACAATGGATAGGCATGGGCCCTTCTGCGAGTAGGCGATTTCAATGGTCACGTCGGCATGTCCGGGGCTCTTGTAGCAGCGTGGCCAGATGATGTGCTGGAACGTCAGGGTTCTTTTGATTTTCTTGATGGTCTGTTCCACAATGTCTCTCCTTTCTGTATCGGCCGTAAAAATGGGCGAGCCTCGCAGTAGATGGTCCTGCAAAGCTCGCCTGAGTTACGGTATGTTCTGTCTAGTCTTAGTAGTTACGGCCGCCGTTCTGAGGCGTGTAGACAATGCCGTTGCCGTTACCACCGTACGGATTTGCCGGCATCTGTGCACGCTGAGGCTGCTGAGGCCGCTGCGGAGTGGAGCTGAATGCCTCCTGTCCGTAAGGCTGCTCGTTGTCATCGTAGCCGCTGTCGTCGTAGCCATAGTTGGCTGCGGACTCAGGCTGTGCCGGAGCCGTCGTTGCCGGCTGCTGTGCAGGGGTCTGCACCGGTGCCGGATTGAACTTCAGGCCAAGCTCGCTCAGGCCGTTGCCTGGCTGCTCGAAGTTGAAGTAGCGGATAGGCTCGTGGACGATGACGCCGTCCAGTGAGACGCCCTTGTTAGGCTTGCCCTGGAAGACACGCATAATCAGCGTGACGTCCAGTCCGTTCGCAAGCTCGCCCTCAAGGTTGGGCACCTGGTTGACGGTCTTGCCGTCTGCGTCAAGCACGCCGACCCAAGGGAGGCTGCGGCCGCGGTTCTGGGCGCTGAAGAAGAAGCCTGCGCCTGCGTTGCGCTGGGAAGTGTAGAGAGACTCTTCTGCATAGATTTCCTCGTTACGCTTGTTCTGCGGGCCGTGATAGTAGATGACCCTCGCGTTGTTGATGGTCATAGTGGTGTAGGGGCGCTCGACAGGAATCCAACCGCGTGCGCGCCTGCGCTGCTTGTCCTGCTCGAGCTCGTCGCCCTCAATGCGCGTGGCGATACGAGAGAAGCTTACGTTGCCACGTACGGCGAAGTACGCGCCGTTCGTAAGCTGATTGGTACTGACAGTACGATTTGACATAATTTTCTTACCTCCGGTTAAATAGTCTTTGTCTGTGTCTGCGCGGCGCCATCTTCGCCGTGCCGTCTATGATTATCGTCCTCACGGACGTTAATCGCGTGATTGTTTCTGATTGTTTCTGCTGGTTTATGACAGAAACAGATTGCAAAAATCATGATTTTGTCATATACTTTATTATATATTGCAATAGTGCGCAATGCAAGTGAAATCGCTGAAAAATGAGCAGAAATCGTGATTTTGCGGAAAGGAGTGTCACAATGAAGGTTCGAGCTCAGAAACAGGACGTTGCCGTGCTTGCAATCAGCGCCGCGGTCATCGCGGTCGTTGCGGTAGCGTCTCCATTGATATTGCATGCGTCTATCAGCAGGTCTGCCGTGGCATACGGCGATGAGCTGAATGCCAGGAGCAACGAGGCATGCAGTGCCTATGCCGATGCATTGGCGCAGAAGTCTTATATGGCAGATAACGGTGGGGAAGACACCGTTCTGAAGCCTGGGGATGCCGGTGATGTCACGGGGCAGGCTGCTGTCGTGCCCGTGCAGGGCGATGCCTCGGCTATTGCTGATAGCGTCTCAAGTGCAGGTCTTGACCCTGCAAACGTCGTCCAGGATGCTGACGGCACGTATGTGTACGTCATCCAGCCTGGCGACACGCTCACGGATATTTCTCGTGCGTTCGGCTACTCTGTAGACGATATCGCGAACAAGAATGGTATTCGTGACGTGAACCTTATCTATGCGAACTCCTCGCTTCGGATTCCGAACGAGTGATTTCGCGGATTCCTCATGTGACGTGCGTGCGCTTCGTTATGTGATAATGCATGCGCGTCACACACCCTCTCGCACGGGCCTCGCCCGTGCTTTGAGCCTCTCAGAGCTTTTCTGAGAGGCTTTTTGCTTGTCATGCGGTAAGTTGGCCATGCATGATTCTGAAAGGTCTGTATGGGCTTCTCATGCGTTTCTGATGAGTTGTCCGAAGGACGTTGCTTTTGTTATGCCGGGTTCCCATTCGATGCTGTATGCGGACCCGGCGACAGGCTCCGCGAGCCTTGGCTCTGCGGTTGCAAAGCAAAGGGCACCGCGTACGCCGTGTGGCGTGGCGATGCCCTTGCCGGGTCTATGGAATGGACTTAGTCCTCCCAGTGTCCTGCGACGTCGACGACCCACTTCTTGCCGGTGACCTTAGTCTCGTAGTGACCGTGGTCTTCGGTGTGGGTGACGGCGGGAACCGTCTGAGTGGTGTAGACGTCTTGGTCACTATAGAATGATGGGTTGCCTGCCTTCAAGAGTGCTTTCTGATGCGCTAAACAGTCATTGAAGTCTGTGGTGGTGTAGCCATCGTATGAGAACGTGAATATGGTATGGTCGTAGACCTGCTTCGTCGTTGCAGGCGTGTCAACGACGGTCACGACGTTAGGCACCCAGACCTGCTCCGTGGTGTTCTCCCAATGGCCCTGCTCGTCGACCCAGTGGCGGGTGGACTTGGGCGTCGTGGTCTGCGAGCTCTGTCCGGAACTGCCCGTGCTCGAAGAGCTGGACGTAGACCCTGACGTGTTGTCTTTGGAAGGCGTCGACGGCTGGGTCGTAGGCTGTGCCGGTGCCGTAGGCGTAGGCTCGGTCGTAGGCTGTGCCGGTGCCGTAGGCGTAGGCTCGGTCTTCGTCTCGGTCTTGGCCTGTTCGGACGTGCTCTGGACGGAGTCCTTAGTTCCGTCGGATACGTTCGGGTTGGCCTTGATGTTCTCGTTGACCTTGTCAAGTACGCTGGTTCCGTTGTCGCCCTTGAGCGTGTCGTCGCCCTTCTCGACAGCCTTGGCCGTCTCGTCGGCAATCTGCTTTGCCTGGTCGTCGGTCACCTGGTCGGCAGGGACGTTCGTCATTGGGATTTCGATGGTCTGAGGCTTGTCGTCGGACTTGTCGCTGTCGGACTTGGTCTCATTGGTGGACGTGCTGTCGGATGTCTTGGTCTCGTCGGACTTGGTCTCGTCGTCGGACTTGGCCTCTTCGTCGGACTTGGCCTCTTCAGTAGACGTAGCCTCATCGGTGGACTTGGCCTCGTCGTTGGACGTGCTGTCGGATGCCGTGGCCTCGTCGGACTTCGTCTCGACGGGCTTCACCGTGACGTCGATGCTCTTGGCGACGGACTTGTCGTCGTTGTCGTTGGCGTAGACCTCGATGCTTCCGTCCGAGTTGACTGGGCTGACGATGGTTACCGTGTAGTCGCCGGGTACGAGGTCGATGGTGTCGTTGTCGGCACCGTGGGACGTCGCGTGGTAGAAGTCGACGGACGTCTTGGCGTCTGAAGCGGACGTGCTGTCGGAAGCGTCGCTCGTCGCATCATTGTCGGCGTCCTTGCTCTGGACGTGCAGGATGACGGGTGAGCTGTCGTCCTTCCAGCTGTCATCGGCCTTGGGGTCGATTTTGACTGCGACGGGGTCATTGTTGGTCTCGTCGCTGGTGGCGTCCGAAGTCTCCTGAGTCTGAGCGGATGCCGTGCTATCAGGCTCGGTGCTGTGATTGACGACGGCATAGCCGATGCTGGTGGCGATGACGACTGCCACGGCAACGCATATGCCAATTGTCGCCTGCTTGTGGGCGATGGCCCACTCTTTCAATTTGTTAATCATAATGCTGTTCCTCCTTCTAAGGATTAATGTTGTTAGAGAACCCGTATGGTTCCCTTCACCTTTGCCCCCGCACGGGCAAGGCCCGTGCCTGAAGTGGCAAAAATGTCGCCGAAGGCGCTGTCTTTAATCGCCTTGGTCATTGAATGGAAAATGACCTCGTGGGACTTATAGGGTTCCCGCGAGGTCGTTTCTGTCTATCAGTATCCGATAGCGTCAAAGAGCTGGTTCACGTCATCCTTGTGGTCTTTGTCCGTGATAGCGTAGGCCAGCGTGTCATCGACGCGTGTGCATCTGTAGTATACGCTGTCGCACGTCTGGGACAGCTTGCTGTGGTTGCCGGAAGCGGAACTCGTGCCGGATTCCGAGACGGCCTCCTTCTTGTCAGAGTCCACCTGGTTCTTCACGTTGTCGAAGGACGTCTTCGCGTCACTGTCGTTCTTGAAGTCGTAGAAGTAGATGGTGTAGCTGTCGTCCTTCGGATATGCGATGGTGACGTTGTCCATCTCCATCTGATTGCCCATGGCATCGAGTGTCTCGTCCGTGACGTCGGCCGTCTTGAGCGAGAGCCCGTCAGCGGCCTTCGTGAAGGCGTCCGACGAGACCTTGTTGATGTTGCCGCACGCCGTGAGACCGACGGTCATCGTGGCGGCAACCATGAGCGTCGCAATGAATTTCATACGTTTATGCATGCTGTTCCCTCCTTGCATACATGGCTTTCTATATGGACATCCTGACGGCGTCGATGAGCGCCTGCTGCGTCATGTCCTTCTTGTTGATGGCCTTCAAGATGTGCTCGTCAATGGTCTTGGCCGTGAGCAGGTGATGGATGGTCACGGGCTCCGTCTGCCCCTGGCGGTAGAGTCGTGCGTTGCACTGCTGATATTCCTCAAGCGACCATGGGATGGTGTACCAGATGAGGGTATGACCGCCTTTCTGCAGGTTGAGTCCGTGGCCCGCCGAGGCAGGCTGCAGCAGCAGAATCGGGATTTCGCCGCGGTTCCATGCGTGAATCATCTCCGGCGAGCCGTCGAACGTGACGGGGTCGAAGCCAAGGGACGTGAGATAGGTCATTAGCATCTCGCGGTCCGCCTGGAAGTGATAGGCGATGATGACCGGCGAGTCGATGTTTCTCAGCATGTAGGCGCACTGTTCCAGCTTTGCCTTGTGGATGACCTTGAACCTGTGGCTGTCGTCGATGTAGAGCGAGCCGGAGGCCATCTGCGACAGCTTCGCCGACAGTACGGCGGCGTTGGCTGCCGTGATGTCAAGCTGGTCGTCGCCGTCCTTGACGGTGAGCACGAAGTTGCGCTTCATGTCGTCATACAGCTTCATCTCCTCCGGTGACATGTGCACGCGGATGGTGTTCATCGTCAGTGCCGGAAGCTTCAGCTTGGTGTTCTTCAGCGAGATGACGAGGTCGCCGATGCGGCGGTAGATTTCGTCCTCTGCGCCCGGTTTCGGCGTCCATTTGACGGGATGTCCGTTGACGATGAGCTCCGAGTTGAAGAACGTGTTGCGGTACGCCGTGATGCTCCTGCCGAGGCGCTGTCCCTGGTCGAGCAGGTAGATTTCCGCCCACAGGTCCATCGGACCGTTCGGTGCGGGCGTGCCCGTCAGTTCGATGAGTCTTCTGATTTTCGGGCGTACGGACTTCAGGGCTTTGAATCGTGCGGTGTTGTAGGTCTTGAACGACTGGGCTTCGTCGATGACGACAATCGGAAAGACCCACTTGCAGTTCTTCACCAGGTCGCATACGAGCTCGCGGTTGATGAAGTACATGGCGTATTTGCCTTGTGCCGTGTCCTTTGCGGCCTGCTCGTAGGCCTTCAGGCGGCGGGTCTTGCCAAGCGCCTTGCCTTTCTCGTCGACAAGGAACGACCTCGTGCGAATCGGGATGTGCCATGCCTCGATTTCGTCAAGCCATGTGGAGCGGGCGATGTTCTTCGGGGCGATGACGAGCACGTTGCCCGGCAGGTTCATCTCATAGAGTGCCGCGAGCGTCGTGAGCGTCTTTCCTGCTCCCATGGTGAGGAACAGTCCGCAATACGGATGCGTCTTCATGAAGTTCTTGGCATAAATCTGGTATTGATGCAGTGGCAGGTGCAGGTCCCGCACTGCGTCCAGTCCTTGTGCTGGCATTTGTCCTCCTTTCTTACAGATGGTCGTCCCAGTATGCGGGAAGTCCTTCCAGGACTTCGCCGTCCCGGTCGAGGCACAGCCATTCGCAACCGTTCTGCCTTGCGGCGTTCATGCACATGGCGAGGTCTTCTGGCGTATGCTCCGGCGGTTCTATGTCCGCGAATACGAACCATCCGTATCCGAGTTTTGCGATGACGAGCAGGTCCGGTTCCGGGTCCCTGCCGTCTGCATAATTCTTTACGATTTCATCCAGCCTCTCGCGTGTCTCGGGAGACACGTTCGCTGTCGATATGGTCATTATCTTTGATATCTCTGCCATCTCTATACCTCTTTGGCATGCTGTTCGACGTCGTTTCGAAGGCTCTGCGCCATGGACTGCCATGCCCCGCGGTAGCCTGCGAGATGGGCCTTTGCCGGTCCGTCGTAGCTGCGGCGCGTGGCGTTCAGCAGCTTTTCGTAGTCCATGACGTGCTGCGCGAACTTTTCCGCGTGCTTCCACACGGATTCCGGCTCGTTCGGCGCGTAGTCGCCGGTCTGCATGCGCTTGGCAAGCTCATCGGTGCGGTCGCGCATGTGCCGGGCTTCGATGGCGATTTCGTCCGTGGCCTTCTCGAACTTGTTGGCGATGTGCTGTTTGGCGAGCACCTTTCCGTCAAGGTCGATGAGAAGACAGAGCTCACGTGTGTGCTCGGCAAGAGTATTGATGGCGTTTGATTCCTTAGTGTTCATTTTTGGGTTGCTCCTGTGTTTGCTATTCCTTATCGGGCATCATGAGATGACGGGTCGTGATTTCGATTGTGCGTGTCTGCTCTACGATTTCGGCGTCGAGAACAAACTGCATGAATGTTTCGACAATCTGTTCGCACGCTTCATCGAATGCGGCGACCAGTTCGGCGCGTTCCCTGAGGGAATCTATGTCCCATACGGGGAACTCGGCGTTCATGTCGATGCCGCGTCCAGGCAGAACGTTGACTGCGTTCGTGTACGGGTCACGAGTGGTGTCGTAAAGGACGATATAGCCTCCGGAACGTCCGTTGATGCCCATGGCATAGCCTGTGTTGGCCTGGAAATCGCTCATGATGTCGCCTATGGCTATGTCAAGTTCCGTGCGGTCAAGTTCCGGGTCGCATACGATGCGCCATGCCTTGTCCTTGGCGTCTTCGCCATAGGTGGCTGCGATATTGAGGTTATACAGTTTGATGTTGTTTGCGTACGATGTGCTCTGGTTCCAGCTATTCATGGTGTAGTAGCGAAAGTGCTTCGACAGGTAGTCCTCCAGAGTCTTTCTGTCTGCCGTGTGCATGTCGCTGGCGGGGCGGAAGAGAGCGTGTTTGTACGATACGTCCTGATTAGAGAGCATTTCCGTGTTCCTCCTTATGTTTGTGGTTTCTTCCATCCGTTTGACGTACCTTTCTCGATGAGCTCGTCCAGTATCTTGTCGATGCCCTCACGTGTGTCGGCGACGTAGACGATGGCTCCGTGACGTCGCATCTCGCGATGCACGGCGAGCTGCAGTTGCCGGGCCTTTTCTCCCGGGGCCTTGGTCTCGACGAATGCCGTGATGCCGTATCCGATGACGATGCGGTCAGGCACGCCGTTGTTGGATGGGGAAGTGAACTTGTAGCATTTGAAACCACGCTTCTTGCACTGCCTGACCAGGTAGCCTTCCACGTAGTTTTCGCGGCGGCCCATTACCGGGCCTCCGTGTTGGCGGCATTGCCCGATGCGTCCGCCGTTGTCGTCGGATGGAGCTCTCCGGTGGAGTAGTCAACGACTCCGTTCGGCGACATGTTCGTGAACGTGATTTCACGGGCGATGTCCTTGGATTTCGGCGTGAACGCCTCGAGCGTCACGTATTGTGCAATGGTGTCCGTATCATTGGCGTATTTGAACGTGAAGCGCACGGCGACAGGCTGGCTGCTTTCTGATGCGACACCGTCGATTGCCTGCAGGCATGGCAGGACGGCCTGCTTCCATGTGTACGTGGAGAGCGTGATGGGCTGTGTGCCGTCGAAGAGCTGCTGTGCGGCGCATGCCGTGTCCGTCTTCGCCGGAAGTGCGATGACCGGCCTGGCATGCTCCTTGTCCAGCAGGACGGACCAGGATGCCATGCGTTTCTGGTCGTCGTACGTCACGTTGTCGGTGTATGCCGGTTCATCCATGTTCGTCGGGATGTATCCCGTGTGGACGTAGGCGATGCTTTGGTCGAGCTCCGGCAGATTGAGGGCAATCTTCTTGTTTTCCGCCTGTTCCTGTTCCTGTTCGGTGGTCTGCTTTGCCTCGACATGCGTCTGGCCGCTGTCGATGACCAGGAGCTCCCCGCTCTCATGCAGGGTGTACATGCCGTAGGTGCACAGCAGTGCGGTGCCGGCAATGCCAATGATGTACGGGACGAGTCTGATTTTCTTCATGAATGGGACCTCCTTCCCGTATATGAAGACGACCGCCAGGGATGTTCCCTGACGGTCGTGGTGCGATTAATCGCCGTCTTCGCTGTCGTATGCGTCGAAGGTGTCGATTCCGCGCATGTCGGCGATGGCCGCCAGGTCCTTGTCGCGAAGGGCGCTGATGGAATTGCGAATCACGGTTCCCTTGTCGCCGGGCTCGGAACGCATCTGGATGGAATCGTCCAGGATGTCGCACGCCTCGTCGAAGCTGTGCGCGGGAATCTTTGCGAAGCCGAGCATGGACCAGGTGAACGGCACGACGAACTCCTCGACGTCGTCGTCATGCGGCTTGGCCGCAAGGTTGCGACGGAAGACCTCGGCAATGTCATCGTCGGTCAGGCCCGCGTCGTGCAGGGTACCTGCCGCGCTGTCAATGAACTTCTCGCACGCTTCGCAGTTGCCGTCGCAGGTGTCATCGTCATTGGCGGTTTCGTCGTCGGTTTCGGCAGCGCCATCGTCGTCATCGCCGAAGATGGACGCGAGGAAGCCCTCGAGTGCGGCGACGTTGTTGTCGTCGTTCTTGTCAGCGTCATCCGCCTTGCCGGCATCGGTGTCAGCCTTGGCATCGGTCTTGGCATCGGCGCGGGTATTGTCGGTGCCGAGGGAGTCAAGGAACTTGAGGAAATCCTTGGCGACGCGCTCCTTGTCGGCCTTGGCGGGGCCGTGGATGACGGCCTCCGCGTCTGCAAGGTGGTTCAGAAGCTCCTTGGCTTCGTCCTCGGTGAGTTTGTGAATGTGAACGTTCTTATTCATTCGTCTGTTCTCCTTTATCATTGCTGATTTCAGTGTAGCCAAGTGCCTTCATCTGCTTTCGCATGACGTCTGCCTGCTTTGCCATCTCGGGTCTGAACTCGAATCTGGCAACGACGTCGCCGTCTGCGTTTGCGAATTCCAGCACGGTCGGCTGTTTCTTTGAGTCGTCAGGAGACGGCTCCTTTTTAGATTCTACCACAGAATCCGTGGTATCGTCAACGGTTTCTGCTTGTTTATCAGCAGAATCGTCCTCTGGCACGTGATTGTGCCAGTTGCGTTCGTAGGCGTTCTGCAGAAGCGTGAGGTACTTGTCCAGGTCGAGGCCGTCATAGAGTCCGTCCTGCTCGTTCTTCGGGATGAGCGACAGGTTGCGGTTCTCGATGCGCATGTGCCATTCGGCCTCGATGTTGGTCACTTTGGATACGGCCGCCTCCTTGCCCTGCGGAATCTCGTTGGCGGGAACGCCGTTCGCGGCAAGCACGTACTTCGCCACAGGGTCGTTCTGCTGAAGGCGCTCATGGTTGCGCTTGCGCTTTCTCAACGTGGTCGGCGTGATTGCACGGGCGCCCGCATTGCGGATGTGCACGGTGTCCGGCGCGTCGTCCTTCATAATGAACACACGGTTGTAGTGCTGTAGGATGATGGGATGCTCGTCGCCGTCGCGCGTCGCGAACGTGTAGGTGTCGGTTCCGGGTGATGCAGCAAGCACGTTCTGGTACATGCGAAGCAGATGGCTCATGTCGAACTTATCCTTGGCAGACTCCAGGATGGAGCGGCCGATGTCGCGGTCGAACGGCTTCGCGAGCGAGAGGTTCTTGTAGCCGAGTGCTGCGACGACGAGGTACTCTGCAAGTGCCCAGTCGATGATGGCTGGGTGCGCCAGCGACTTCGTCGGGTCGGTGTCCTTCCTGCAGGCAAGGGAGCCGCCGGATGCGGACTGAATCTCTCCTGTCTTCGGGTCCATCTCCAGACGGTTGTTCGAGTCCTTGGAGATGAGGTAGGTAGGTTCCGGCTCGATTTCGACGCCAATGTCTGCGGATTCCTTGGCAAGAATCTTGTTGTTGAGCTCCTCTTCCAGGACGGAGTACAGGCCATCGGTGTTGGTGGAGGTAATCTTCGCACCGTGGAGCGCCTGTGCCTGGCCGATGCGCCATGTGAAGAGCTGACCGATGATACGCATCGAGATGATGCGGTTGTTCATCTGGATTGGCGAGGCGTAGTTGCCGCCGTCCTTCGACGGCTTCGTGTCCCCGGCGCCTGATGCCGAGTTCAGAATCAGCTTCGTGCCCTCGCGAAGCACGTTGTAGTTGTCGCGTTCCGCCTGGGTCAGCGACTTGTCCTTGCGGAGCTTGCCGTACTTCTGCTTGTTGTCGAAGATTTCGCCGTAGCGGTCCATTCCGAGACCGTCGTTCCAGAATGCGGTCATCATCCTGAGCATGTTCGGATAGTAGGACGTGAAGTCCTCATGGTTCGTCAGGTCGGCGGACGTGAAGGTGTAGCGCTCATTGAGGGCGAGTCCTCCTGCCTTTTCCTTGAAGAGCTGAGGGCGGTCGTTCTCGAAGTGCTTGTAGAACATGTCCGGGCGAAGCTTGGGGTCGGTCGCCGTCATCGTCTTGATGGTCGCCGAGCTTACGATGAACTTCTTGTAGGGAAGGGTGCGTCCGTCGTCCATGGTTACGGTCTTGGCGTTTCTCAGGTCGAGAGGGTCGGCGAACTTGCGGCGAACCTCCGCCATGTCGGCCATGTCCTGCATCCATTTGGCCATGTCGTCGTCGTAGAGCGCACGGTTGTACTCTGCGCCATGAATGCCTCCTGTGGAGAAGGTCACGAAGCAGGTCGTTGGCTTTCCATCGGCATCGTAGTAGAACATCGGGAACTTCTTGTTCATGGCGCTCAGGTTGGCCGGCTCCAGTTCCTCCGGCAGCATGCCGTTGAAACCGTAGTCTTCCACGTAGTTGCTCGAGGTATTGAAGTTGCGTCCCTCGATGTCCTTGTAGAAGTCATAGACCTTGTCGAACTCTGCGCGAAGCTTCGGGTCGTCGAAGTGCCTGTAGAAGAACTTCTTGGATTCCTCGAGGACGTTGACCTGGTGGGCGTCGGGATGCCCGCTGGCCCTGAGCTCGTTGACCTTGCGCTCGGACGGGTACATGTAGCTGACCGTCTTGATGTCTGGCAGGTGCCCGTAAGGGCAGAGGGACTTGGTCGCGAACTGCGCCGAGGTGGAATCAATGGTCAGACGGTCACGGCGCACATGCGTCGGACCGATGTCGGGCTTGTAGGCATCCTTGCGCTTCTGGTACACGAGTTCCGGGTACGTGTGGAGCAGTCCCTTCTTCAGGGAGAACTGGCCCTGGTAGAAGGGGTGATGGAACAGCTCTGCCAGGTTGACGCAGTCGGATACGTTGTAGGCGATGAGCTCGAGCAGCTCGTCGGTGCTGTTGATGTGGTCCACGCCCATGCCGAGCTTGTCGGATTCGAGAATCTGGTATCCGAGCATGCCCAGGAGGCGTTTGAGTCCGACGTGGCGCTGCTTCTCGTTCAGGCGGGCTACGTCGATGTGGCGCCCGGAGAGCAGCATGTTCTTGCGAATGACCCATGGGTCGCTCTTGAAGTCCATGTCAGCGTTGCTGAGATTTTGCTGTCGCAAGTCGCAGGCAAGTGCCGTAGGCATCTGCTTCTTGAAGTCGGGGCTGAACAGGACGTTGTTGAACCAGCGGACGTCCTTTGCCGTCATCGGCACGAAGTTGCCGTGCCGGTCAGGCGGGAACACGTCGTTCAGGTAATAGGCAAGCATGGTCGTATCATAGTTGTAGGAGTTGTAACCCAGCAGGTACGGGTACTTGTCGTCATTATAGATGGATGTGTCTGTGTCGCAGACAGGGCGGAACCTGTTGTTGTAGGAATCCTGCTGCGTGGAGTCATTCACCATTGGGGCGTCGGACAGTCCGATGAGCGCGGCAAGGTTGGCGTTCTCGATGCCAAGCGCCAGGTCGTGGAATGTCACGCCTCCGTTGAAGTTAGGGTTGCGAAGATGAATGCGGTCGGTAAGCGACTGCATGAAGTCTGGAGTCCTCATGAGGAGCGGGTCGTCCGACAAGACGAACACGTCCACAACGTTGTCAGCTTCCCTGAAGTTACAGAGCGTGAACACGTTGTTGAGGGACTCGATATCATAGAAATAGAATCGGCTCAAGTCCGTTCCTCCTTTCGTGTCACATGACGATTCGCTGGAGCATGCTCACGATGTCGCGCGGGTTCATGTCTTTCGTGATGCATGGGCCGTCCCAGCTTTCGCCTGAGTTGATTCCGTTAAGGTATTTCATGGCGGTGCCGCCCATAAGCGTCCATGCCGTGAGATGGGGGTTGTAGTCGTCGAGCAATACGTCGCATACGTCAAGCGGTCGGTTGAGACGGGCGGCAATTGCTCTGGCCTTGTGGGCTTTGATGTATGCGCTGTGCGGCAGGATTACAGCATGCTGTGAGATGCCGTCCTTGACGTATTTGTCCAGCCATGCGACCTTGTCAGCTGATTGTTCGGCAAATAATCTTCCGTTGGCGGACGCCATGGACACGATGAACAGGTCGAGGCCGCATGAGGGTTCATGCGTGAGATGCTCGAGCCGACGTGCGACGTCGCACATGACAGTGTCTACTGTGCGTTTGGCGAAGTAGTGCGAGCCTGGCATTTCGAATGCATACGGCTGCTTTTTGTAATCGTCCGGTTCATAGACGGCGAGTACGCCGTCCATGTCCAGGCTGATGGAATGGTTCATTCGTTGTTCTCTCCTTTCTCTGTGTCGCTGCTGTCTGTGTCGTCTTCATCATCGTCTGGTTGCGATGGCAGCGTTGCGTCATCGTATCGCTGGAGCCCACGGTACGTCTTGCCGTGTACGTATGGCGACGAGATGCGGTCCGGGTTCGCCCCGCGATAGGATTTGTCCATCCATTTGGACAGTCCGTATTCGTAGATGAGCGGCTCCGGGTAGTCCATGCGGTTGTCCGCTCGGACGGACGGGTCGCCAGGCGCGATGTAGAAGACCTTGCTCTTCTGGGCAAGCTGCCTGATTTCGCGCAGGAACGGCGTCTTTCCGATGATGGTGCCCGACGGCTGGTTCTCCTTGAACCACTGCGTGTACAGGTCGTAGAGGAATGCGTACGGAAGGAGCTTCCATACGGCGGAGCCTTCCAGTTCCTCGAAGAACTGTCTCACGGGGTCGTTGAACGACTTGTATTCCGTGAGGACGTCGCGGCATGCCTGCGGCTCTGACAGCGAGTAGTAGTTGGTGTCGTGCAGGACGTGGAAGAGCACGTACTGGAGCACTTCAGGACGGGCAAGGTAGTCGTCCTTGATGTATTTGCGCTCATGCCCTTCGAAGCTCTTCGTCATCGGGATGAATAGCTGACGACGATAGAACGAATCCGAGCGGTCCTTGACCCTCGGGAACTCGTTCATGCACTGGACCATGAAGCCCCAGAACTGGTAGGCGACAGGCGTCTTGAATTTTCTGTTGATGCTGATGACGTCGTTGGTGATGACGGCCTTCAGGTTTGCGGCCTGGTCGATGTAGGTGCCGACGTCGTTCTCGTCAACGATGATGGCGGATGCCCTGGTGAGCGGCTCGAGCATGAAGTCCTTGCTGAAGTCCTTCAATGGAATCGAAGCGTAGGCTCCGGCTCCGCAGAGGTTTCTCATGAGGGCGCAGAGCGTGCCCTTGCCGTTGTTTCCGGTCTCTGAGAAGAGCCATGCGGACTTGTTCCACGACACGTTCGGCCGGATGATTGCCCCGAGGATTTCCCAGAGCAGGTGGACGATTTCCGGGTCGTCTGACAGCTCTGACATCCATGATACCACGTCCCAGTCCGTGCCGTCATCGCTGTTGTGTATGACGGGGTTCGTGGCGTTCTCGACATAGTCGACGTGCGACTTCGTCATGAACACGAGCTCCGGGTCGAAGTCCATAAGGAGCTTCGTGCGGTAGTCGAATATGCCGTTGTTTACGGCAATCAGGTCACGGTCGGAGCATCGTGCCCGGCGTGGTGCCATGTCGCGCAGCGCAATCATGATTTCGTCGAATTCCTTCGACGACATGGTGTAGTTGTAGCTGCGTGCGATTTTCCTGAGCTCGTCCTCGCTGGTCACGTAGATGCCCTTGTTGTCGCCGTCCTTTTGATATACGGCCACGAGGTCGTAGTCGGGGTCGCCGTTGAGTCCCGTCGGGGCGATACGGCAGGCACCGTCGAGTTTCGTCATGCAGGCTGCGACCTGCGATGGCTCCAGTCTGCGAAGCTTCCGGATTCGTTCCGATGTCGGCCGTTGGGCAGGGAACCGTACCTTCATTGGCGCACCGGGTGGCGCGCTGTCGTCCTCCGGTCCGAGGTTGTAGGCGTCGATGGCCTCGTTCGTCACTTCCAGCAACTCGGACTCCACTTTCTCGGGCGATGGCTGATTCCGCACGTCTATCGAATCGAGATAGCGCTGTGTCGCCTGCTGTAGGAGTGCGTTATATGTTAGGTCCATCGAGCCGTTCCTCCTTTCCTGTGATTTGCGATGGAAATTCAGACCATGCGAGCGTGGATTTTCCTGTTGCTGCTCGCATGGCTCTGTCTGCCTGGGCGCACCCGCGCCCGATAGGGCGGACGCGTGCGGTCCGGCCTGCCTGTGCATGAAGTGCCCTTTTGTGCAACTGCATGCATGCTGGATGCATAATTTCTTGTAGCAAAATGTGTAGCAAAGTTTGCTACAAAGTTTGCCACAAGGGCGGTGCGAATTGCGTGCGACCCTTGAAAATCATGGGCAATATTCATTTTGCGTTTGATTTTCGCTTGTAGCATTTTCAAAATCGAAAATGCTACAAATTTGGCGATTTTCGGGGCGTGGGATACTTTGTGGTTACTTTTGGAACCATTTTCGAACCATTTTGCGTCCCGTCCAAAAATCGCAGTACGGGAGGGGAAGGGGCCGACATGGGCCTAATTTTGGCCCGTCCGAGCGAAAATCGCCCGAAAATGCCTCTTGTAGCATTTCATTTTGCTACAAATGCTACAAGTGCGATTTTCAATGTACGCCTTGGAAATCAAGGGTTTCACGGATTTTTGCCAAAATGCTTGTAGCATTTTCAAAAATGCACTTTGCTACAAGAATTTCGTTGATTTCCAAGGGTTAGATTCGATTTGTAGCATTTGTGGCATGTTTTATATAAGTCAATTCTAGAAAAATTTATATATTTATAGGTTCCATAAAGATGTCATAAAGGGTGAAAATTTTAATAAATATAAAAAGGTTTGCTCAGAAAATGCTACAAATGCTACAAACGACTTTTTGTTGCATAAATATGCAACAAAAATGAATATCCATGCGTGTTGGCTGAGAAAAAAAAGCGGAAGGGACCCGTGCAGGCCCCTTCCTCTCGTACGAAATCCTATTTCGCACATAGACAATTAAGCTTTCCACTAATCAGAACACATATCGCCTTTGTCTCGTACGAAATCCTATTTCGCACATAGCGCGCATTTGCCATGGATGGCATCGAGTGCTTTTTCTCACTACAACACCCGACGACCGACCGGTCGTCTACCTTACTTCGTATTGAAACGGAGCACGTGAGGGTAGTTTCCTTTGCTCTCTGCCGGACGCATGCTGTCGCTCAGGTTTCCATGCTGCATCGACACCAGACGTGCAAGGGCATGGTGCTTTGCGTCCATGGTGCGCAGGCGCGTCATGTCCATCTTCAATGGCATGTAGCCCTGGCGGTCCTTGTCGTAGCGCAGGTGCAGGTCATAGGCCTTCATCGTGCCTGCCAGTGCAATGATGACGTGAGCGCGTTTGAATGCCTGCATGATGGCCTCCGGGTCATCGTAGCTGGCGCGGCCTCCCGTGACGGTGCGCTTCATCTCGACCGTGAGCTTGTAATTATCGCCAAGGTCTGCCTCCAGGTAGAGCACGTCGTAGTGATATGGAAGCATGCGGCCGTTGTCGTTCTGCTTCGCCCATTCTGCGATGAGCTCCGGGATGCTGTTGATGACGTCGTTGAAAATGGCCTCTACCTCTGGTGTGGGCTTTACGGTGTTCTTTTTCATGATTGGTTCTCCTTCCATCGTTCGTTATGCGTCCACTGTTCGGACTTCACAGGGGCTTTCGCCGTCGTTTTGCGACGGTCTCATAAATAAAAAAATCAGGCCATGACTGCTGTCATGACCCGATTGCGTGTTAATTATTGACACGATACTTCAGATAGGCGTAGCGACCCTTCTTTGTCTTTCCGAGAAAGTCGACGTCCAGGCCGGCAATCCTGATGGCGTCCTCAAGGTCGACGGGGCCTTTCGCCATGTCGTATTTGAAGACATGAATGCCTTTGGATATCGGCACGCATCTGTATGTATCGCATCCCATGTAGGTCCAGTTGCGTACTTTTGTCATCGTGAAACGCCTCCTTTCTGTAGATTTATATGCGTCATTGAATGACATTCTGCATTCTCTTCGCCATAGCACCCGCCAAGGCCAGCCTTGGCTCCATTTATTAAATTAGGTTGATATATGAGTCGATTTGTGGTATCATAACGAAGAGATAAGACCAATTGCTTTTCCGGGAGGTTATGATATGAATCGACTCATTGACGTCTGCTTTGACAGACGTGGTTACACAACTGATTTTCTCAAGGACATCGACGACCCGTCGCACGATGACCTGATAAATATCCATGAGCTCTGTGCTGAGCTGAAGGACGTTCATGATTCCGGTCGTCGCCTGGTGATTCTGCCTGACTTCGATATGGACGGAATCATGTCCGGCACGCTCGGCTTTGCCGGGTTCAGCGAGCTTGGCTTTGCGGTGAGCCTGTTTCGTCCGAGTCCCTCGGACGGATACGGCTTCAATTCCGAGACGGTTGACCGTCTGTTGACGGAGTATCCTGATACCGCGGCGATTATCACCTGCGATGTCGGCATCACCTGTTCTGAAGGCATTGCCAGGGCTCATGAGCGCGGTGTTCGCGTCTTCGTCACCGACCATCACACGCAGTCCGGCGACTGTTCGGCCGATATCATCGTCGACCCGAACAGCGAGGCACAGGGTTACGGCAAGGACGTGCGTATCGGCGGAATGTGCGGTGCGGCCGTTTTCTGGAACGTGCTGGACTGCTATGCGGAGGCATATGGCAACGAGTTCATCGGCGAGCAGATTCGCCGTCTGCGCGTGTTCGCCGGCATCGGTACGGTGTCCGATGTGATGCCGATGCTATACGGAAATCGTGAGCTGGTGCGCGATGCGTGCGGCATCTGCCGTCTCGTCCATGGCACCGGTGACACGTTCTTCGTTGACAACATGCTTGGCTCTCGTGCGTACGTGTCCGCGTTCCGTGGTCTGTACGCGGCGCTGGACGTGTTCTTCGAGAATGGGAAGCTGACGAAGCCGAGTGACATCGACGAGGAGTTCTTCGGGTATTATCTGGCTCCGATGTTCAATTCGGTCAAGCGGATGGATGGCGACATGGACACGGCGTTTGGCGTGTTCTTTGGTACGTCATCCCGTGAGGACGCTCATGAGCTTTTCGAGCTGAATGAGAAGCGTAAGGCTATCGTGGCTCGGTATTATGACCAGCTGATGGATGGCGACCAGGACGGTGCTCCGTTCGTTTATGTGAGCGATGCTCCTGCCGGTATTCTTGGTCTTTTGGCTACGAAGGTGCTGGCAAGCACAGGCATGCCCGTCGTGGTCGTACGCCAGGACGGGAGTCGCTATCATGGTTCCGGCCGTGCACCTGCGTGGTATCCGGCATTGACGATGCTTCACAAGGAGGGCTTTTGGGCGGCAGGACATGAGGGTGCCTTCGGCGTTGGCGTCACCGACCGCCGTGAGCTTGGCAGTCTCTCGGCCTTTCTGGAGCGTTCCGCGAAGGAGGTCTACGACGAGCTTCCTAAGGAAGAAACAACTGCGCAGGGTGCGGATATCGTCATTTCCACTCTGGGCGATGGCGATACGGATATCGACATTCCGCTGTTTGCCGAGTACGTGTCCGAGCTGAGGGACTTTGCTCCGTTCGGACGTGGCTTCGAGGCTCCTGTCGTGGAGTTCCGCTTTGCTCCTGAGGATGCCGAGTGGTCGACCATGGGCAGCCTGAAGCAGCATGTGAAGGGCCGCTTCGCCCATGGCTTCGAGCTTCTTGTCTGGAACGGCGCCGCGCATCTGAGGGAATGGCAGCAGGCCAACGTGATTCGTGCTTATGGCAAGCTCGGCATCAATACCTTCGCCGGACGTCGCACGGTGAACTTCATCGGGCAGTCCGTGGAGGTCGAGTGATGGCAGGGCGCAGGAGCATCGTCATTCGTGTGGCGTTTCCGCTTCTTGTGCTTTTGGCTTATTACGCTGGAGCGGTATGCCTGGAGCTGGCGTTTCCCGATGTCTCGTTCGTTGCGCTCACGGTGATAGTCAATCTGGTGGTCATCGCCGTGTACCTGGTTCGTCATTCCGGCTTTCGTGATATGGCGGTCCATTCGGAACGGAAGCTCGGATGGGGCGAGATTCTTCTCGCCGTCGGGCTTCTCTGTCTTGTGTGGCTTTTCGGGCAGATATCGGCGTCTGTGGTCTATTCGGTCACGGACGACCCGGCGTTCGCCAAGTATCAGGGCGACATGTCCATGACGACGCAGACGATGGCTTTGCTTCTGGTTTTCGTCGCACCTTTTGCCGAGGAAATCCTGATGCGCGGAACCGTGTACAGGATGTGGCGGCGTGACGTCGGTCCGTGGTTTGCGATGCTTCTGTCCTCGCTCGTGTTCGCACTGATGCACGGCACGCTTGTGCACCTGATACCGATTATGATGCTTGGCATGCTCTGTGCGTTGGCATATGAGCGTACCGGTTCCGTATGGACGTCGACTCTGGTGCATTTCGTCTATAACGCGATGTCGAGCGTCGGGTTCATAAGCGTTCCGTCGGCGATGGTGACGCCGTTTGCAATGGTTTGCGGCGACGCCTTGTGCGTCGCGTCGATGATGATTCTGTTCTCAAGGATGATTGGAGGTCATAAAGATGGCAAGACGAAGGAAAAGCGGGAAGAAGCGCACGCTGAGTCCGGAGCAGCTCGAGAAGATGCGGCAGGGCAGGGAGAATGCGAAGAAGCACAGGGAGCGCGAGGCAAGGCTGGAGGAATCCGGCATGCCGACGAAGCTTCCCATGTCGCATATCCAGCAGGAGCTGCACGATGCGGCGACGAGACCGAAGACCCGCAGGAAGACTCATAGATAAAAAAAAACGCCCCGGTATGGATGTTCCACATCGGGGCGTTTTCTTTATGCGATGACGGAGTCGACGAGGCCATAGGCCTTTGCCTCTTCCGCGCTCATGTAGTTGTCGCGTTCGGCGTCCTTTG
>Ga0256404_1001642_pt1 | contig 52915 bp, 36 predicted proteins | sample RumenRJG_01DNA_FD_185990 | JGI IMG/M metagenome (GOLD analysis project Ga0256404, IMG submission 185990) | Bovine rumen microbial communities from Lethbridge, Alberta, Canada - RJG_01 | ecosystem: Host-associated > Mammals > Digestive system > Stomach > Rumen | place: Canada: Alberta | collected...
TCTATACAAATCTGACATAATCAGAGTAGAAATTGAAAGATTTTGAACAGATTTGTATGATTTCTCGCCATAGGCGACTTCTTTTGCGGTTTGCTGAATAGATTTTTTAGGGGTGCTGAGTAGCTACTGCCCATTAATTACCCGTTAATTTATTTGTACCAAGTTATTTTTTTGTCATCACTAAATAAATTATTTGTGTTCTTCTTCGCTATTAGCCCCTGTCAGCACCTCAAACAGCCCCTGTCAGCATGTTAAACAGCCCCTGTCAGCATGTCAAACAGCCCCTGTCAGCATGTCAAACTGCCCCTGTCAGCAGGCCTAAAGCATCATGTTTGCAAGTCAATACTACTATGTTTGTAGGTCAAAAGTACTATGTTTGTAGGTCAAAAGTACTATGTTTGCAGGCCAAAAGTACTATGTTTGCAGATGAAAGGATGCATGCCCCATTAGTGTAGGTAGATTTTTACCTACACCCTACCTACACGCTTACCTACACATATAGAACCGTTGGTTATCAGATGCTTACAGCCAAAGTGTAGGTAGTGTAGGTAAAAACCACAAAAACACTTTTTTGTTTTCCAGCGACTCAAGAATTATCTGTGTGATCTGTGGAATCTGTGTGTCCTTCTCACCAGTCTTCCTCGTCGTCGAACCAGGCTTCGCGTGAGCGGAACTCGCCGTTGCCGCCACCGCCCATCTTCAGGCCGGCGTTGCTCTCGACCTGGTTCGCCGGGCTACCGCTAAGCAGTTGACTACTCATGTTGATGTTCACTACCTGCACCTCAGGCTTCTGGTATGTTTTCTTGTTCATAGTCTTTATTTTAACATATAATGCCCATTAATTACCCATTAATTACTCATATAATTTCTCGTTCAAGTTTCTGAAGCTTATTTCTCCTCTGATTGCACGGATTAAACAGATATGCGTAGCCTAAATCCGTGTAATCCGTGAAATCTGTGGTCGTTTTCATACATACGAAAGTTGAATTTCTCGGCGCACCCGGATTTTTCCGTGGCTGACCTCCACAGACCATGCATGACTGCATAAGCAAAGGTATTGATTTGTATATCTGCCCAAAATATTGTACCTTTGCACCATATTTTATAAAGGTGTGACAGAGAAAGAATCTTGCTACTCCGGCTGTAGCGTTGATGTTACCGGCGTTGATGGTGATAGTTCCGGTACTTGACGAGTAACCGCCACCTATACCTGCCGATGCGCGTCCGCCAGTGGCTGTTATATTACCGCCGTTGATGGTGATGGTGCCACCCGCCTTCCAGTCATTATTCTTGGCCGTACCCGAACCGATGCCGGCAGCCCAGTAACCGCCGGTCACCTCGATGGTACCACCGTTGATGGTGATGGTGCCGTATGACCTTGAAGCGGAGGCGTTTTCTCTCTGATACTTGTTGCCGCCAATGGCCGCATCGTATTGCGACGCCCCGCAATTGAGCCTACCGCTGTTGGCCGACTGACCGTAGATGGTGATGCTGTTAGGATCGTTTACTTCGATACCGCTACCAATACTCAACGAACATCCGTCGACAAGTATCAGGCGCACGTGTCCGCTCACGCTTACACGCGATGCTATCTCAACAGTTGAATTGACCACATACCCACCCTTCAGCCCAGGACGTGCCGGTGGATGAGGTGACCACGGTATAGTTTGTACAGTTTTGTGTGTTGCCGTTTTCGTCGATATAACTTACGGCTGTTGCAGCAGACGCTGCCTGATATCCGACATAGCTGGTGTTTTGTGTTCCTCCCGTGGCTGTAAAGCCAGCGAAAATCTGCTCTTCGGCTGCCCACACAGTCGAAGCAGTGAACAGAATGATGTGCAGCGTCAAGGCTGCCTTTAAAAGCATTCTTTTATGGGTTGATTTGTTGTTATCGTTTATGGTTGATTAATTGGGTGCAAAATAACAAATAATCAATGGAAAAAGTGTGCAAAAACACGCAATGAGCGCATTTTTGCACACCTATCTTATAATTATTGGCACGTCATGGTCCTGTGTAGCGTGCCCTGTCTGCAAAAAACGAAAAGGTTTTGAAACGCAAGCTGCTACAGCAGGATGACCAGCAGGGGGATGGTGAGCATGGAGAGCAGCGTCGTGATGAAGGTCACTTCGGCTATGAGTGTGGTGTCGCGACCGTAGCGCAGGCAGAGGATGGTGCCGTAGGTGGCTACGGGCATGGCGATGACCACGGTGTTGATGCCCACCACGAAGGGGTCGAAGCCAAGGGCGGTACACAGGAAATGGATGGCGACGGGCAGGAGGGCCAGGCGCAGCAGCGTGGTGGCATAGACGGTGGGCGTGCCGAGCATGGTGCGTAGCGACAGGTGGGACATCGACGAGCCAATGATGAGCAGGGCTGCCGGTACGGTGATATTACCCATCATGGTCAGCGGCTGACTGACGAAGGCGGGCACCTGGTCGATGCCGAGGGCAACGATGAGCATGGCCAGATAGGCCGAGAGCATGGGCGTGCTGTAGAGCACCTTCCGGTTGAACTTTTCGCGGGTAGTGCCCTCACCGCCCGTGACGAGCATCGTGCCGATGGTAAAAACGGCAAACGTGTTCACCACGTTGAGCACGGCAGCATAGAACACTGCCTGATGGCCGAAGATCGAGGCCACCACAGGATAGCCCATGAACCCGACATTGCCGAACATCAGTGCAAAACCGATGATGCCCTCTTCGTTCTTCTGACGCGTCAGGAAGCGTGGCAGCAACAGGGCTACCACCGTCAGCACGGCATAGGTGAGCACGCTGATGCCTAACAGCGGAAGGATGAAACGACGGTCGGGCAGCTCGCCCGTCATTGCCGACGAGAGGATGAGTGCCGGACAGGTGATGTCGATGACCAACTTGGACAGACGCTTATCGAACGTGCCGCCCATATACCCCAGTTTGCCTGCCCCGTAGCCCACGATGACAATGACAAAAAGTGTCAACATTACTTCAAACATGTTGCAAAGGTACAACTTTTTGCGCCATTGATGGCATTTTTACGGATTTTCTTCGTAATTTTGCAAGCAAATTGACAAACCCCAACTGAAGGATGGAAAAAAGAATTGTCGTAAAGATTGGTTCGAACGCGTTGACCAGGCCCGATGGAAGGCTCGACGTGACGCGCATGTCGGCACTTGTCGACCAGATAGCATGGCTGCGACAGCAGGGCTACGAGGTGATACTGGTGTCGTCGGGTGCCGTGGCTTGCGGACGGCGCGAGCTGCACATCGACCATGAGCTGGACTCGGTGGAGCAGCGCCAGCTGTTCTCGGCTTTGGGACAGGCGAAGCTCATAGGACTGTACTATGACCTGTTCCGCGAGTACCATATCCATGTGGGACAGGTGCTCACGATGAAGGAGAACTTCAACCCTGGCGAACAGTACCGCAACCAGCGGGCGTGCATGACGGTGATGCTCGAGAACAACGTGGTGCCCATCGTCAACGAGAACGACACGGTGAGCGTCACCGAGCTGATGTTCACCGACAACGACGAGCTCTCGGGCCTCATCGCACAGATGATGCAGGCCGACACGCTCATCCTGCTCTCGAACATCGACGGCATCTACACCGGTCACCCCGACGACCCTGACTCGAAGCTGATCAGCGAGGTGGCTCCAGGCACCGACCTCTCACAATACATACAGACGGAGAAGAGCTCGGCAGGACGCGGCGGCATGCAGTCGAAATATGCCACAGCCAGTAAGATACAGGCTGCCGGCATCCGTGTGATCATTGCCAACGGCAAGCGCGAGAACGTGCTCATCGACCTAATAAGGCATCCTGAGGAGACACCGCATACGGAGTTTAGAGTGTAGAGTGTAGAGTTTAGAGTGTAGAATGTAGAGTGTAGAGTTTGCTACCGCACAAGAACTACGAACAGATAAGATATGGAACTAAGAAATACTTTTGAACGAGTAAAGCGAGCCAGCAAGATGCTGGCGCTGCTGAGCGACGAGCAACGGAACGAGATTCTCAACGCCGTGGCCGACGCCATTGTCAACAACAAGGAACGCATCCTGAGCGCCAACGAGCGCGACCTGGCGAGGATGGACAAGGCGAACCCCTTGTACGACCGTCTGCAGCTGACGGAGAAGCGACTCGACGACATCGCCTCTGACATGCGCAACGTGGCCACCCTACCTTCGCCCCTCGGTCACATCACCAAACAGAAGACGCTGCCCAACGGACTGCGTCTCTGCCGCATGAGCGTGCCCTTCGGCGTTATAGGCATGATCTACGAGGCGCGTCCGAACGTGACCTACGATGTTTTCTCGCTCTGCTTCAAGAGCGGCAACGCCTGCGTGCTGAAGGGCGGCAGGGATGCCGACGAGAGCAATCGCGAGGGCGTGGCACTCATCCACGAGGTGCTGGAAAAGTATTCTTCACTCTTCACTCTTCACTCTTCACTTAAAGACGTGGTGACGCTGCTGCCCGCCACCCACGAGGCTACGGGCGAAATGCTCAATGCCGTGGGCTACGTAGACCTCTGCATACCCCGTGGCGGTCGCAAGCTCATCGACTTCGTGCGCGACAATGCCCGCATCCCGGTCATAGAGACGGGTGCCGGTGTGGTGAACACCTACTTCGACAAGGACGGCGACCTCGAGATGGGCAAGGCCATCATCACCAACGCGAAGACGCGCCGTGTTAGCGTGTGCAACGCCCTCGACTGTCTGCTTATTCATGAGAGCCGACTCCAGGACCTCCCCGCCATCTGCGAGCCCCTCTTCGAGAAGCACGTCACCATCTATGCCGACGAGCAGGCCTACGAAGCGGTAGCACGCTCGGCCGAAGGACGCTTGCAAGGCAAGAACTCTACACTCCTCCAGAAAGCATCGGAGGACAGCTTCGGCACGGAGTTCATGGACTACAAGATGGCCATCCGCACGGTCGCTTCGCTCGACGAGGCCTTAGAACATATCGACCGCTACGGTTCGGGCCACAGCGAAGCCATCATCACCCGCAGCGAGGAGGCCGCCCGCAAGTTCCAGGCCCACGTCGACGCGGCCTGCGTCTACTGGAACGCTCCCACCTCGTTTACCGACGGTGCCCAGTTCGGCCTCGGTGCTGAGATTGGCATCTCGACACAGAAGCTCGGTCCGCGCGGTCCCATGGCCCTCGAGGAGATCACCACCTACAAGTGGCTCATAGAAGGCGAAGGACAGGTGAGGGGATAGTGGATAGTGGATAGTGGATGGTGGAAAGTGGATAGTGGATAGTGGATAGTGAAAAATTTGCTACCGCTGTTCCGAAAGCGATAATTAATAATAAGCAATAATTTACAAGAGTATTAACAATAAAAGAAAAGATGAATAGCAAGAAGTGCGGAAGCAAATTTTTCACTTTTCACTATTCACTTTTACCTTAAATTATGCAATCATTCATTCATGTACAGGACATCGGCCCGTTAGAAAAGGCGATGGCCGAAGCATTCGGGATCAAGAACGACCGTTACAAGTATCAGCACCTGGGCAAGAACAAGACCCTGATGATGATCTTCTTCAACAACTCGCTGCGCACCCGTCTCTCTACGCAGAAGGCAGCGATGAACCTCGGCATGAACGTCATCGTGCTCGACGTGAACGCAGGTGCCTGGAAGCTCGAGACCGAACGCGGTGTCATCATGGACGGTGACAAGAGCGAACATCTTTTAGAGGCGATCCCCGTGATGGGCTGCTACTGCGACATCATCGGCGTGCGCTCGTTCGCTGGCCTCACCGACCGTGAATACGACTACGCCGAGACCGTGCTCCACCAGTTCATCAAGTACTCAGGCCGTCCCGTCTTCGCCATGGAGACCGCCACCGTACACCCCCTCCAGGCTTTTGCCGACTTGATCACCATCAAGGAAAGCTGGAAGCGTACTGTGGGCAACGGTTCTGCCGTTGCCAGACCGAAGGTTGTCCTTACCTGGGCTCCCCACTGCCGCGCCCTGCCGCAGGCCGTTCCCAACTCGTTTGCCCAGTGGATGCAGGCCGACCCCGATATCGACCTCGTCATCACCCACCCCAAGGGCTACGAGCTCGACCCGCTGTTCGTAGGCAATGCCCGCGTGGAGTACGACCAGCGCAAGGCCTTCGAGGGTGCCGACTTCATCTATGCGAAGAACTGGTCGAACCCGGGCGTCAGCACCCCTGCCGACTACGGCAAGATTACCTGCGAAGACCGTTCGTGGACCGTCGACACCGAGCACATGTCGTGGACGAACAACGGCAAGTTCATGCACTGCCTGCCCGTGCGCCGCAACCTCATCGTCACCGACGACGTCATCGAGAGTCCCAACTCGCTCGTCATCCCCGAGGCAGCCAACCGCGAGATCAGCTGCTCGGTAGTACTGAAGCGCATGCTCGAAGCACTGTAGAAGCAGTCAGGCAATCATCAAGCAGGGACTGTTTGATAAGACAATCAAGGGGAAGTGCCTGTCAGACACTTCCCCTTGATGCTTGTTCTGCGTACTGGTTGGGGGTGAGGCCCGTCTGTTTTCGGAAGACGGTGTGGAAATAGCTACGACTGCTGAAGCCGCAGGCCTCGGCGATGTGGTCGTTCGACCATTCGTGGTGGTCCTTCAGCATGAGCTTCGCTTCCTCGATACGGAGATGGGTGAGCCAGGGGTTGAAGAGCTCCTGCTCGGTGGTCTTGAGCCAAACGGTGAGCTGGTGGCGTGAGACGTGCATCTCGTTGGCTGCCGTCTGTATGGTGATGCCGTTGCGCATGTGGCGTTTGGCCGCTATCCATCGGTCTACTGCCTCTTTTGTATGTCCCAGCTCTTCCGGGTTGGCTGTTTTCTCGGTTTTCATTTTCTCCTCTTGCTTCTCTTCCTTTTCTTCCTCTTCGTCTTCTTGTTCGGTCTCTGCTTCCATGACCTGTTGTGGAGCGCTACTTACGCCGTAGCAGATGAAGCTGAAGATGCAGTAGTACATGCTGAGGAAGATGAACACCGAATAGGCCAGCAGCAACGGGCCCGTGGCAAAGAGGGTAGGGGGTACGAAGAGCGCGCTCAGCGAGAGCAGCAGCACGCTGCGTTCCATCCATCTCAGCATGTCGCTCTTGTCGTGGTCGTAGTAGTTGTCGAGGGCACGGCGCAGGTGCCTGAAGCCGTGGGCGTTGAGCCAGCTATAATAAAGTTGTATAATGGAGTAGATACATGCCGCCACGTACTCGGCCATTCGCATCTCGGGCGTATCCTCGAGCAGCGAGTGTCCTTTTATCGTTCCAACTGTAATCAACAGTACCACCATGATGACGTAGGCCCCGATGCCGCCCAACCACTCATGTCTCAGAACCTTTCCGTTTCGTTGCAGATAGAGTAGGCCGAGCGATAGCTGCCAGGCGCAGGGCACGAAAAACAGCAGGTTGATGAACACACCCTGGGTGACGCCCATCTGTCGGAAGTGGAGTGTGTATTGTAGCAGGAACTGAATGAAGAGCAGGCTTGTGGCACCCGCCATAAGCCATCGCGCACGGCTGAAGATATTGCCCATAGCCGTTCGTACGGGTAACAAGAATGCCAGCGTCAGCGTCAGCAGCGCCATGGTGAGCATTCCTCCGAACTGTATCTCTTCCAGACTCATTTTGGTTGCAAAGATACGAAATAAAAGCTGAAGTAAGCTAAAAAGGTGTGCAAAAATGCGAATATTTCGAGTTTTTGCACACCTTTATACGCATTTTTATACACCTATTTGTGTTTTTGTACACCTTTTCTCGGGTATAATGTCTAACTTTGCATCGTCAACCATTACCTTAACCATTATCGCTTCGAATGTTTGAAACTGAATTATATCATACCCTGCTCATCCTTGCAGCAATTTCGAACCTGTCGATGGCAGCCTCTCTGCTCCACGGCAACCTGTCGTATGGCGACTACACCGTCTACCGATGGGCACGCCGTCTGGTAGCACTCTGCTTTACCGTCTTCGCCATCGGTTTTTTCCTGCATGCCCATTTCGAGTGGCGCACGACATGGCCGGCAGCTGCCTCAGCACTCTCGGTGAGCTATTTCCATGTTGGTGGTGTGCTCTTCGGTTGGAGCCACACCTCCCTGATGCGTCCCGACTACCTGACGAAGAAGGTGGTCTTGCGCGACCTTATTATATTAGTGGTAGGACTGATGAGCTATTGGACAGCGGTAGCAAATTTTTCACTTTTCATTTTTCACTTTTCGCTTTCAATTTTCTTCCTCCACGCCGCCTTCATCGCCTATACCTTCTATCATACCTATCATACGGTGAGACGCGACATAATGAGCCTTCCTGCCGAGACCGGCTCTCGCCGGTGGTGGACGCCTGCAGCGAAGCGCACCGTGCTCACCGGGCACCACTCGTTTGTGATCTCAGGCCATCTCATCGTGCTCTTTGGCATCGGCAGCATCGTGGTCACCTCTGCCTTCCCCACCCAGATAACCCCATATACTGTGTTGCTCTGTTTGGGCATCGCGGTCTTTTGCTATATCTTCTACGCCCTTACCGAGTATGGCTATGTCATTGAGGCCGCCACCTATGCCACCGAGGACGCGGAGAGAATTGAGAATTGAGAATATGCGAAATATGAAACCATTAATCAACCATTTCACCTTCCGGCTGCTTCTTGCCTGTCTGTTCATCATGGCAGGCACGAAGCAGATGTTTGCTTGGGATACTAAGCCCGGTGCCAATGGGAAATACGACAAGTATTTCGATCGTCCTACCCATTTCCCCGATTGGACGCAGCCCAGCGACTGGCCCAACGCCGAGTACTATTTGGTGTGTGCCCGTTTTAGTGAAAACGGTCAGCGCATCGAGAACTACGAGGTGGCCGTCTACGACCAGAACGGCAAGCTGCGCCACTGTAACCGCTCCAGAGCGAAGGACAATCACCTCTGTACGCTCACCATCAAGGGCGAAGAGGGCGACCAGTTCCACTGCCAGATTATCTACGGTGACGACTTCGAGCACCCGATGATTGTCGACGCGGTGGAGACCTTCGGTTTCGGTACCAACGACATCGTTGGTTCGAAGACTGCACCGTACTGGCTTACCTTGCGCGAGCGTACACTCCTTTCTGAGACGTCGTCCGAGCCAATCGTCAGCGAGACCTGTGCCAGGGTCACCGTGAAGCGCACCATCGCTCCTAACGAGTGGGGTACCATCTGTCTGCCCTTCGCCATGACTGCCAGTCAGGTGAAGACTGCTTTCGGCGAGGACGTAGAGCTGGCCAACTTCAAAGGCTGCGTGGTAGGTTATGAGGATGACGGTGAGACCGTGAAGAGCATCAACGTGACTTTCGCCGACACCACCGCCATGAAGGCCAACCACCCATATATAATAAAGGTACGTGAGCAGGTCAAAGAGTTCGAGGTCGACGGCGTAGACATTGTTGCCTTGGGCGAGAACGAGAAGGCATCGGTGGACTGCGACAAGAAAACCGTAACTGTAGGAAATGATACCTATGACTGCTACAACAGGTTCGTGGGTAACTACCAGAACGACTTCATCGTTCCCGAACAGTCGCTGTTCCTCAGTGGCGGCAAGTTCTGGTACTCTACAGGAAAGACAAAGATGATGCCCTTCCGTGCCTACTTCGACTTTTACGACGTGCTGCCTGACATGGCGGGAGCCGGTTCCCGTATTGCCATGACCTTCGACAATGGCGCTCCCACCGCCGTTGAGCCTATTGTACATTCGACCGGCTCAGCACAAGTGCAGCTCTTCGACCTTCAGGGCCGCAGGGTGATGAAAGCCCAGTCTCCTGGCCTGTACATACAGAACGGCAGGAAGTTCTTTGTCAGATAACGGGTAGTAACAATCCACACGAATACAACGATGAAAAGGAAAAACTACATACAACCGGAAGTTCTGGTGGTACGCTGCCAACCCTTGACCATCATCTGCGGGTCGGGCGTAGAATCGGAAGAAAAGCAGATCGATTACGGAGGCGTTGACGAGGACGGTAACCTGACCCCTGGCACGCGCCGCTATAACGACTGCTGGCAAGAGGAGGACGAAGAGGAAGAGCGCGACGAATATGGCTGGTAATGTCCTCTAACTTCCTCTCGCTCGACCTTTGGTCGCTTGCAAAGCAAGAACTTCTAAAGTTGAGTGAACGCGAAACATCTTTTAAACAAAATAATAACCATTAAAAAAACATTTAAGTATGGAAACAAAAAATCAATTACTCAGTTGGCTACGCGTGCCGATAGGCGGGCGGGTATGCCTGCTACTGTTGGTGCTACTGGGCTTCCTTCCCCAAAAGGCATCAGCACTCAAGTATTCTAAGACGTTAGGTATGATGGAGCCGGGTGTCTACACCTGGGTTGACGCCTGGTCTAACGACGGACTGAACTGGAAAACCGAGCCTTACGTCAAGTGGACTAACCGCAAAATCACGACTGCAAAGCCCTACCTTGAGTTTGAGATGGAATTCCACTTAAACAAGACCTCATTGTCCTACTGTAAAATCGCTTTGGAGAATGGCAGCAACTCCGACATATCCATGGTGTTCACCAACCGAAGCTATGAGAATTCAAGCGATCAAAGCAAATGGCAGACCCAAAACGACGCCTATGGCCGCTGGGTCTGGGTCAAGAAGGAGAATAAGACAGGCTATGATGGCAAAGCGTGGATTGCCACGTTGCGCTTCTATCCCACGAAGAAGTATTATGAACTGGCCGACCGCTCCATCTACCTCGTTCGCGGCTTCGACCAGAATGACGACGGTGGCTCCGAAACACGTACAGACTTCAATGGCAAAAGCTATGGAGTTGACGTGGTGTACTACCATAACCTCCATCCGGAGTTCGGTGATGGTCTGAACGCTCCTAATGTGACGCGTACCGCCCCTGGTGTCATCAGCGTCGAGGGTACGCGCAGCAACACTACTGGCGACTATACCTACACGGTAACTGCCAACGGCACTACGAAAACCATCACGATGAGTAGTGGCACGTCGAGTGGTTCGACCACCTTCTCGTCGAACAACGGAACGTTCAACGGGGCCTTCAGCCTCACCTACGCTGGCTATTCCGAGCAAACGATTACTCCGCCGGCCGACATCCTGAACAGAACCTTCGACCAGGTTCGTGCCTGCTCGGCTTATCAGGGAGATGTGTATATAGCTTCCAACAACCTTTACACCTATGCCACAAGCACGAAGACGAAAAGCGTCTCTGCCTCGACTAAGGTCTCGTCTATCAGCAGCATGGCGTGGAAGAAGTTCGATAAGCAAGTCATTATCTCATGGAACGTGACAGAAGGCGACGGCAACAATGGCACATGGGGCGTCTACCGATCGGAAGTGACAAACAGCAACACACTCGCCAACCGCACCTACCTGGGGTCGGTGACCTATAACGAGCGAAGCTATACCGACAATAGTTCCACACTGCAGTACGACAAAACCTACCGCTATGAGGTAACCTACCTACCCTATGGAACCAACAGCCCCGCCAACTACTCCAGCGCACAATTGACCAACCTCTCCGTCACCAAGGACCAGACGACGACCCGTAGCTACAAGTTCAACGAGTTCAAGTCAACCCTTAACGAAGGTAAGGATAAGCTGGTGCTCACCTGGAACATCGAGGATGAAACCAAGAAGCCACATATTTTTATTGACTACCGCGAAGGCGTGGACGGCGAATGGACACCACTGACCACCACTGGCTACACCTTTGCTACCCAGGGCAGTGTAACACCCAGCATCAGCTACTCTGCGTGTGGCTCCTATTATTTCCGCATGCGTATCCAATCCCAGGAGACAGAGTATGTACAGGTGGCCACTGGCGACAATGCCATCGGCCTTAAGACCACCATTACCGACCTTACAGCCTCCAAGGGCAGTTACGCCGGCATGGTGCGTCTCACTTGGGATGCCACCATCGCCGATAATGTCACACCTGTGAAGTATGTGGTGAGCCGCCGCATCATCGGTACCGAAGCATGGGGCGTCCTCAACTCCACCAGTGGCACAGCCACCAGTTACAGCTATGAGGACAACACCGCCCTGCCCGGCGAATACTATGAGTACAAGGTGGATTGCTATGGCAACAACTGTAATACCAACGACGTGAGCGTGAGCAGTCACCTGACACGCTACGGATTCGCTCAGAGCACAGGCACACTCACCGGACGCATCACCTACGGCTCCGGCACTGCCGTCAGCGACGCCAATGTGCGCCTTGTACCCTCCTCAGAGGATGCCTCCAAACAACAGTTCTATTCGGTCCATATTGATAGTGCAGGCTATGTGAACATCGCGCTGACGGAAGCAGACGCAAAGCGGCTCTTCGTAGGAAAACCCTCTTTCAGTGTGCAGTTCTGGTGTAAGTTCGACCAAATGGCACAGGCCAAGAACAACCGGGGCATCGTATTCGATGTCTATAACATTGCTACCTTGGACGGTACTAAGAACAACGGAAAATACAGACTCAAGGCTCATACCGGCTCGACAAGTGATACCGGCAAGGACCTCGAACCCGACCGCTGGTATCACCTCAACTATGTGCGCAGCGGCAACACTGTGAACATCTACGTCATCGACCCCTCCGCCACTACCGAGAGTGACCTTGTGTTCTCCAAAACCTACACAGGCTGCAAAGACGGAGCCTACGACAATAAAATCAAAAACCTCGTGTTCGGTCACTCCGATACCGGCGCTGCCGCCACTATCGACGAGATACGCCTCTGGTCGAGAGCACTCACACGCGACGAGATTCTTGCCAACTACGACCACCCGATAGTGGGTACGGAGAAGAACCTGGAGTGCTACCTGCCTTTGGACGAGGGCATCGGCAGCCTGAAGGAAGCCTTCGACATCTCGAAGACTGGCGGTGTGGCCAACGAGCGCCACGCCACATTCGAGGGCGATGCCACCATCTGGACCGACGTGCCTGAACAGGATGCCTTCAGCCTCTATGCCAAGAGCGACGAGGATGGCAACTACGTGCTGCGTGGAGTACCCTTCACGGGCAGCGGCACCAACTACAACGTCATTCCCTCGAAGGGCATCCACAAGTTCTCACCCACGAAGCAGAGCCGCTATGTAAGCGCCAGCTCGCTCAACTTCTCTGCCGTAGACTTCGAAGACATCTCGAGCTTCCCCGTCAGCGGAGCAGTCTATTATGAGGGCACTGACATCCCCGTCGACAGTGTACAGTTCTACGTCGACGGTGCCATCTGCGCCAAGGACGGTGTGCCCGTCATGACTGGCGTTGACGGTAAGTACACCATCGACGTGCCCATAGGCGACCACTACATCACCGCCTCGCGCCTGCACCATACCTTCGTCAACGGCGGACGCTATCCTGTGGACAACAACAACACCGGACTGAGGTACACATTCGTGGAGGCGATGGACGGCCAGAACTTCTATGACAACAGTATGACCGTACTGGCCGGACGTGTGGTCGGCGGTGCCCGGGAGCGTGACAAGCAGTTGGGATTCGGCCTGAGCAAGAACAACATCGGACAGGCACGCATCACCCTGCAGACCACTGACGAGCGTTATCATATAAACGTGACGACTACCAAGGTCGGAACTACCACCAATCGTAACTATGCCAAGGATACCTTAGCACTGAAGTCGCCTACCGAGAAGGTCCACAGTAGGGCGTGGCGCAATGCCACCAGCGCCGGCGACGCTACCGCTGCACGCCAGATTGTCATCGAGACCGACCCTGCCACTGGCGAGTATGCCGTGCTGCTGCCGCCGCTGCGCTACGAGGTAACGAATGTCGAGTTTGTCAAGACCAACCCCGACGTGCATTTCGACTACTCCGGCACGAAGGACGAGGTGAACGTGATGCAAATAGGCTTTGAGAAGACCGACACACTGGCGACCGACAAGAGCCAGACCTTCACCTACCTGACCCGCTTCGACAAAATCTATACCGCACCCATCGACTTCAAGGTCACCCAGGAAGGATGCCCAGACGGCGCATTCGGTCTCGAGTCAGTCACCTATAACGACGCTGCACTGAATGAACACACCGTAGGCAACCTCTACACGATTGGTGCCAACGGAAACGTTAGCTACCCTTACGGTGCTCCTATCTTCCAGCAGGGCGAACAGTACACCTTCAACATCGAGGCATGCCAGACCTACAAGAACTACGACGGTGGCACGACGAACCCCGTGGTCGACATCGTGCCTATGGACAGCATGGAGGTGACGGCAAGCAACGGCCTGAGCGACGAGCAGTATGTGGCCATCAGGGATGATGTCACCTACAACGGCAAGAGCTACAAGGCCGGTGACCTCGTAGAGATGCAGACCAGCAGCTTCCACCTCGATGCCGAAGGAAAAGCCACTTACGCATGGACGGCCGGATTCCCCGACCTGACATCACCCTTCAACAACAAGGGCTTCAACTTCAACTACAACAGTCAGGATTGGCGCGATAATGCACAGCCGGGCATCATTCTGGGTTGCGTACCCACGGGAGTCAACTTTACGACGGCAGCACCCGACGTGGTAGAGATGATACTGCGCGATCCCCCAGGCACCAACTCATCGGCCACTTGGGAAGCCGGTACTACTGTGACCACCACACATACCGACTACACTAAGACCGTCACCGACGACAAGTTCGTGGCTCACCTCCAGGCCGGTCTCTGGCAGGAGACCGAGGCTGGCGTAGGCGTGGTTGTCGTGACCCGCATAGAGGCTAAGGCCGATCTCGACACCGGCGTACATATCCAGTCGGAAGAAGGTGATGAGAACACTAAGGTCGACATCATCACTCTCGATCGGGCCATCAGCACCAGTGCAGAGCCTGAGTATGTGGGAGCACAGGGCGACGTGTTCATCGGACGCGCCAAGAACTACCTCTTCGGAGCAGCACGCACCATCGGTTTCAAGGAAGAGAGCGCCAACAACTACGTCCTCAACCTTGACATGGGCATCACCCGTGGCGTGGAATATGGTACTGTCTTCAATTACACACAGAACTATGTGGAGAATACGCTGCTGCCCAACTTGGAGAAACTGCGCAATGCACAGCTCATCTATAACGAGAACCCCCAGAGCGTGGCAGCTGTGCCAGGCAAGATCATCTTCGTCACTAACCTCAAGCCCGGCGACTACGGCTACGGCTCGTCGAACGACGACAAGGAGGTGTGGAAAGACCGCGCCGCCAGTTGCGATGCCCAGACCGGACCGAGCTACACCATGATTATCCCGAGGGATGCCCAGGGCAACGCCACGGTGGAAGGCGTGGACTCCATCAAACTCTACAACAATAATATCTTGGGCTGGCACGCTACCCTTGCCGCCAACGAGGAGGCCAAGGTGAAGGCGAAGAGCAACCGTACCACCTATCTGGACCAGAACATCTCCTTCGACTCAGGTAGCATTATCACCCAGACCATGACACAGAGCCATGCCGAAGGCACTACCACGACAGGGGAATACACCACGACGGCTATCATTAATGCCTCTGTCGGTGCGCTCTTCTGTGAGGCAGGTTTAATCATGAGCACTGAGAACGAGATTGGAAAACACTGGGGAGAGAGCAATGGAGAGGAGAACGAGACCCACTCTACCGTCAGCTACTCGCTGGTTGAGAATGGCGACGACGATGCCATCTCCGTCGACGTCTTCAAGTCGCCCGACGGAAACTCGCCCATCTTCGTCACAAGTGCCGGACAGACCTGCTGCCCCTACGAGGGAGCACGCTACACCAAGTACTACAAGCCCGGCTACAAGCTCGACGAGGCTACCATGCAGATTGAGCAGCCGCACATCCTCATAGACAATGTGAAGAACGCCGTGAAGACCGGTGTGGCCAATGGCACCACCGCCCGCTTCAACGTGACCCTGACCAACACCTCAGAGATTGACGAGGACGTGTTCTTCGACGTCTTCGTGCCCAGCACGGGTAACGCCAACGCAGCAAACGTCGGATTGAACGGCGAGCCTGTCAGCGTCAAGAAGGTGTCGTTGCTCGTTCCGGCCGGTGAAGCCGTCAACGCAGTGCTCACCGTCGACCAGACCGACCCGAGCATACAGGACTACGACTCCATTGCCGTGGTCATCGCATCGCAGTGCCAGCAGGATCCCGCAAGCACATGGGAAGTGATTGCCGATACGGCCTACGTCTCCGTACACTATGTGGCCACGTCGTCGCCTGTGACGATGCAGATTGCCTCTACGACTGTCAACACCAGCAATACCGACGAGACTGCCGTCATCAAGGTGGGCGGTTACGACCTCGGCTTCAACGGCTTCAAGGGCGTGAAGCTGCAGTACAAGTATGCCAACGACGCTGCATGGACCACCTTCAAGGAGTATCACGCCAGCGACACCTACGCCACACCGACCAGCGAACAGCTGCCTGAGGGCGGACTGACCTACTACTACGACATGAAGGGCAAGAGTGACGGACGGTACACCTTCCGCGCCATGAGCACTTCGACGTTCAAGAGCGAGGACTATAATGTCTTTAGCGACGAGATTGTCGTCATTAAGGACATGCAGCGTCCGCAGCTGTTAGGACTGGCCAATCCCAGCGACGGCATCCTCTCCGCAGGCGAGGAGATTTCTGTCAACTTCAATGAGGATATCCGCTCGGGTGCCATCAACGAGCTGACCAGCTTCGAAGTCATCGGTGAGCTGAACGAGGCTCAGATCGACCATAACGTGGGCCTGAAGATGGAAGGCAGCGACCGTACCGCCTACACCCAGGCCGATATCACGCTGGCTGGCCGCAGCTTCAGCGTAGAGTCGTGGGTGAACATTGCAGGCAACGGTACCCTCTTCGCACATGGCAGGGGAAGCGACACCTTCGCACTGGGCGCTGACAATGACGGTCACCTCGTGGCTACTATCGGTAGGCACACCTACACCTCTGTTAAGACCATGCCGCTGAACAAGTGGGCTTATCTCATGGTGAGCTACAACTATGAGGAAGGTGATAGTAAGTTGTCGGCCAACATCGCTACTGACGACCAGACCATCGGCCTGTTTGGAGGAGAAAGCGTGGCTGACTACACCGGCAACGGCAACATCACCCTTGGACGCCAGATGACCGGTGCCGTCCAGGAGCTGACCCTCTGGGACAGCGCACACACACTGGCTGAGGCCCTGGAGTACATGCACATCACCAAGAAACCCACGGAACCGGGTCTGATCGGCTACTGGAAGTTTGACGAGGGCAACGGCACCGTCGCCAACGACGTTGCACGCAGCCGTCACATGACGCTGACAGCAGCCAACTGGTATCTGAACAACAAGAACAAGGCCGTGACGCTCGACGGTAGCAATGCCCTTCAGATGGACATCACCGCTATCAGCTCAGGCGATAACGATGACTATGCCTTTGAGATGTGGTTCAAGGGTAGCGACACCAACAAGGGTGCCACGCTCTTCGCAACCAGCGTGACTGACGGACCTAAGATGGCCTTCGATGCCGACGGCATGCTCACACTGAGCAGCAAGGGCTCCACCACGCAGCTCTCGAAGAAGAACTACCTCGACAACGCCTGGCACCATGTAGCACTGAACGTGCTGCGCGGAGGTACAGCCAGCATCTATGTCGACGGAACCATCGCCAAGCAAGTCTCTGCAAAGGCAGTGGCTGCCCTGCAGGGTTATGCCCTCTTCATCGGTGCCAATAAGCAGGACGATACCTTTGAAAACTACTTCACTGGTAGCATTGACGAGGTGCGCCTCTGGCACGCTACGCTCAACGGAAAGACCATTCAGAGCCGTATCCACAACCGCCTGCAGGGCAATGAGAACGGACTCGTGGCCTACTATCCATTCGAGGCCAAGACGCTCGACAGCGGCAACCAGGTAATAGTTGTCAACAGTCCTTTAGACAATGCCCTCGATGCCAACGGAAGACCGTCGACAGTCAATATGGCTTCTACGGCTGCCGACATCGCCTATAGCGACGAGGCTCCCGCACTGAAGCCTGCGAAGAATGCCACTAACCTGGACTTCAGCTACGTGGCCAGCGAGCGCAAGATTGTGTTCACGCTGAACAATACGCCCGACATGCTTGAAGGAACCACCGTGCAGTTTACTGTCAAGAATGTCGCCGACATGAACGGTAACTACTGTCTGCCTATCGTCTGGACGGCATACATCCGACAGAACCAGCTGCTGTGGCTCACCGACAATGCGAGCGTGAAGGGCGAGCAGGGATCGGACATGAGCTTCACGGCTCAGTTCGAGAACACCAGCGGACAGAACGCTACATGGGCACTCTCAGGTCTGCCCTCTTGGCTGACCGCCAGCGAGACAGCCGGTACAGTGGCTGCCACCAAGCAGAAGACACTGACGTTCACCGTCGACCCGTCGACTGCCATCGGCAAGTATGAGAGCACCATCTATCTCTATGGTGACAACCAGATCTATGAGCCGTTCACGGTGAGCTTGAACGTTACCGGTGAAACACCCAACTGGGTGGCTACACTGGGTCAGAGCACAATGACCGTTGTGGGTGTGCTGAACATCAACGGCCAGATGAGCGAGGACACCGAAGACATGGTGGCCGCCTTCCGTGGCACCGAGTGCGTGGGTGTGGCTCAGCCGAAGTATTTCAGCCGCTATGATAGCTACATGGTGATGCTGAACATCTACGGTGAGAACAAAGCTGACCTGACGTACAAGGCCTACGATGCCAGCACGGGTACCATTTATCCGTCGGTTGAAGTAAGTAACGCTAATGCCAACGAATTCGTGGCCGATAAGACCGTCGGTTCGTTCAATAATCCTGTGACGTTCACTCCGCTGAACGAGATTGAGCAAGACCTGTCGTTGAACCGTGCCGGCTGGAAGTGGTTCTCACTGTACGCCATGCCGAAGGACAGTAATCCGGAGGTTGTGTTCAAGGATGCACTCGATGCCATCTCGATCGTTACCGATGGTGATGCTGTGTCTATCAATTGGATTGGTTTGCTGGAGCTTGACAATCCTGCCACGATGTACAAGCTGAAGACTGAAATGCCGTACGTGGAGACCATCGTCGGCACGCCCACTAACTGTACGGATATCGACATCACGCTGGATAGTGGCTGGTCATGGATCGGCTATCCCTGCCAGGCTTCTAACTCGCTCAACGCTGCCTTTGCCGCTGCAAATCCGCAGGAGGGCGACCAGGTGAAGAACCAGACCTCGTTCTCTATCTACACCAATAACGAGTGGATTGGTACGCTGACGGCTATGGTTCCCGGCGAGGGTTACCTGTACAACTCGACGGCATCGGCTGCCAAGACGTTCAAGTACCCGAAGCCTGAAGTGAGCGGTAAGAAGAACGCCCCTGCCCATAAGACCCATGAGTCCCATGAGCCCTATGAGGCCTATGAGAGCTATGAAGACAACATGACCATGATTGCCGTGGTGATGAATGGCGACGAGCTCGTTGAGAATGCTGAGGTGAGCGTCTACGCTGGTACTGAGCTGCGCGGCCAGTCGACCGAGGCAGTGAAGGACGGTAAGCACTTCCTGACCATCGGTGGCAAGAGTGGCGAGGACGATGTGCTGACGTTCGTGGTCACCACTGGCGAGAGCACTTACTACCTGAACCAGACCGAACTGTTCCATGCAAATGCAATGATGGGATCGATGGCTCAGCCTTATGTGCTGCAGTTAGGCGGAACCACAGGCGTGAATGCCATTGAATATGCTCCCGTTGACAATTACTACGACCTGCAGGGTCGCAAGGTTGAGAACGCTCACATGAGAAAGGGTGTCTACATCAACCAGAGCAAGAAGGTTGTTGTCAAGAAATAAGACAGCATGATGGAGAATTTAACAATTTAAATATTAAAAAATTAAAAATAAACGAATCTACTTTCCAACTGCTTCTGGCCTGCCTCTTCTTCGTGGCAGGTCCGAAGCAGGCTTTTGCGTGGGACACCGAGCCCGATGCCAACGGGAAGTATGACAAGTATTTCGATCGTCCGACCCACTTCCCCGACTGGACGCAGCCCAGCGACTGGCCCAACGCCGAGTACTACCTGGTGTGTGCCCGCTTTGGTGAAAACGGTCCACACATTGAGAACTACGAGGTGGCCGTCTACGACCAGAACGGCAAGTTGCGCCACTGCAACCGCTCCAGAGCGAAGGACAACCACCTCTGTACGCTCACCATCAAGGGTGAAGAGGGCGACCAGTTCCACTGTCAGATTATCTATGGTGACGACTTCGAGCACCCTACGATTGTCGATGTACCGGAGACCTTCGGTTTCATTTCCAACGATGTCGTGGGCTCGAAGACCGCACCCTTCTGGCTTACGGCGCCCCTACCGGAAAGCATCACCTATCGCCTGAGTGCGGGTTGGAACTGGTTGTCGACTAATCAAGAAGCGATGTCGAGCATGACGTTCCTTACGGACATCACGGACTTGACCGACCGATTGGTCAGCCAGACGCAGGAGTTGATCAAAGACCCTGTGTACGGATTGGTGGGCAACCTGAACAGCGTTGTACCGGGGACAGCCTACAAACTGCACCTGAACGCTGCCTACACCTTCACTCGTAACGGACAGCAGGCAGACCCATCAATGGCCATCAACCTGCATAAAGGCTGGAACTGGTTAGGCTATCTGCTTACGATGGAGAAGCCCATAGCCGATGCCCTCGTGAACATGGAACCTTCAAATGGCGACCGTCTCGTCAGCCAAGAAGGGTTCGTAGAATACTTGAATGGCACTTGGACAGGTAGCATCGATACGATGGAGCCGGGCAAGGGCTATTTGTACTACTCGGCAAAGGATGCTCTGTTGGTCTACCCGTCGACATCATCGGGCAGCAACGCCCGCTCGTCGGTGAGGACTGAAGAGTATGCCGACGACGGCTCAGTCACTCACTGGCAGACCAATGTACACTGCTATCCCGATATGACTACTATCATAGCACAGGTAGCAGGCTGGCAAGAGGAGTGTCCCTTCATCGTTGCGGCTTTCTGCGGTGACGAGTGTCGCGGTGTGGGAAAGGTTGTCGTTACACCATCGGAAGGAAATGGGCAACAGGCCTATATCTTCCTCAGCGTCAATGGCACCTCTGGTCTGAACGAGGTCATCACCTTCCTTGCCTACGACCCAACGACAGGCGATGAGTATCCCCTTTGCGAGGCCATGACCTTCCAAGGACAGTGCCTCGGGTCGCTGACGAGTCCATTAGAGTTGCACTTGGGATTGTCGACGCAGATTACCGCATTGCCTGCCGACGGTCAGCAGCAGCACGGACAGGACATCAGCTACGACCTGCAGGGTCGTAAGGTGGAGAATGGCCACATGAGAAAGGGACTCTATATCAATCAGAACAAGAAGGTGGTTGTCAAGTAGTAAGACAGATGACTACCTCCCTCGTTCCCCCAAGGGGGGAAAATGAAAGGGGTGCACCATTATTGTGGTGCACCCCTTTCTATGGTTATTGCGTTTACTCCTTTTCCGCGTCTTTCTTTCGGATTTCCACGCGGCGTATCTTGCCGCTAATGGTCTTTGGCAGTTCGTCGACGAACTCAACGATGCGGGGATACTTATAGGGCGCTGTGACCTTCTTTACATGTTGCTGCAACTCCTTGATAAGGGCATCGCCGGCCTTGTCCTTCCATTCCTTGCCGAGGACAACGGTGGCCTTGACCACCATGCCACGGATGTCGTCGGGCACACCGGTGATGGCGCATTCTACGACGGCAGGATGGGTCATCAGGGCCGACTCGACCTCGAACGGACCAATACGGTAACCAGAGCTCTTGATGACGTCGTCAATACGGCCCTCGAACCAGTAGTAACCGTCCTCGTCGCGCCAGGCCATGTCGCCCGTGTGGTAGTAGCCGTCGTGCCATGCTTCGCGCGTCTTCTCTTCGTCGCGATAGTAGCCCTTGAACAGGCCGATGGGCTTTCTGTCCCCCACTTTAATCACAATCTCGCCCTTTTCACCGTCCTCGCATGGTGTGCCATCGCCACGCACTAACTGGATGTCGTACTGAGCGTTGGGGATGCCCATAGAACCGGGTTTCGGCGTCATCCAGGGGAACGTTCCCAGCGACATAGTGGTCTCAGTCTGGCCAAAGCCTTCCATGATGTTGAGGCCAATCAGATCTTTGAGCTTGTCGAAGACTGATGGATTGAGGGCTTCACCTGCGGTGCAGCAGTATTCGAGCGCCGAGAGGTCGTACTTCGACAGGTCCTCGCGAATCATGAAGCGGTAGATGGTAGGAGGAGCGCAGAAGCTTGTCACCTTGTATTTCTCCATCTGGCGCAGCAGGGTGTCGGCGTTGAACTTCTCGTGGTCGAACACGAAGACCGTAGCTCCGGCGAACCACTGTCCGTAGAACTTGCCCCAGACGGCCTTGCCCCAGCCGGTATCGGCAACGGTGAGGTGGAGCGAGCCTTCGTGCAGGTTGTGCCAGAAAACGCCCGTTGTCAGGTGGCCCATAGCATAGAGGTAGTCGTGGGCCACCATCTTCGGCTCACCGCTGGTGCCAGAAGTAAAATACATCAGCATCGTGTCGTCGTTTTCGTTGACGAAGGCAGGACGCTGGAACTTCGGCGCCTGCTGCCACTCCTGCTGCCAGATGTGCCATTCCGGATTTTCCGGACTTTCCGGTTTTTCCGTCACTTTTATCAGCACCTTCACCGTGGGGCTCTCTGGTGTGGCGGCTTCTACCTGACTTGTCACATAGGCGTCGTCAACGCAGATGATGGCCTTTACGGAGGCTCGGGTGTTGCGGTAGATGATGTCCTTCTTCGTGAGCATGTGGGTGGCGGGGATGACGATGGCACCGATTTTGCACAGGGCCAGCATAACGACCCACCACTCGTAGCGGCGCTTTAGGATGAGCATCACGGGGTCGTTCTTGCCAATGCCGAGCGACATGAGATAGCTGGCGGCCTGGTCGGTCTGCTCCTTCAGCTCGGCAAAGGTTGTGCGTATCTCCTCACCCTGGTCGTTGGTCCACAGCAGGGCAAGGCCATCGGGCTTCTCTTTGGCCCAGACATCCATCACGTCGTAGGCGAAGTTGAAGTTCTCTGGGATGATGAACTCCAAGTTTTTATTGTAGTCCTCCACGCTCGTGAAGGTTGTCTGCTTTAAGAATCTTTCTATCATGTTCTTTTTTCGTTATGACGTTATGACGTTATGACGATATTTCGTTATGACGTTATAACGAAATTATTCAACTGTAAACGCGAGGAACTTAACGGGCTTGTCACCCACGGCGAGCATGCCGTGCGGCTTGGAGGAATCGAAATAGATAGAGTCGCCCTCTTCCAGGATAATGGTCTTACCACCGATGTAGAGTTCCATCGCACCCTCGAGCACGAGGTTGAACTCCTGCCCGGGATGCGAGTTCTTGTAGATGGTGTGGGCATCGGGCTTCGGCTCTACTGTCACGATGAACACGTCGGCCTTGTGACCTACGAAGCCGCCCACAAGCGACTGGTATTTATATGCCTTGGTGCGTTCAATGGACATGCCCTGTCCATTTCGCACTACAAAGTAGCTCTTCATGTGGGGCGACTCGGCGAAGATGAGCTCCTCGGTCGAGACACCGTACTTATGGGCAATCTTCATCAGGTTTGAGATGGTGATGTCAAGCTCGCCCTTCTCTATTTTCTCATACTTTTCCGCTTCGATGCCGATGGTCTCTGCCATCTCGCTTACGGGAATGTCGAGCACGTCGCGTAGGCCGCGCAAGCGCTCACCGATTTGTTTTAACTGGTCGTCCATGTTGTCGATTTGTATAAATTTGCTGCAAAAGTACGAAGATTTTGTGATATACGGGAAAGAAAACGGCACAAATTGTGATAAAACACTCACAATTTGTGCCAAATAGTTATTATGTGCATAATGTTTCAGCTATTCCTCGCGCCAGATGGGCATGGTCATGCAGCGTGCGCCGCCACCGGCACGTGGCAGTTCGGAGGCCGGGAAGACGGCCACGAATTTCTCGTAGTCGTCCATCACGACCTTGCCGCTGCAGATGTCCTTGGCCTGCAAGACGGCAAAACCCGCCTTGTCGAGTGCCTCGATGGTGTAGGCGTTGCGACGATAGCCCAATACCTTGCCGTCGCCGAGTGAGAAGAAGTTCGCCCCGCTGTGCCACTGCTCGCGCAACTGCACCCATGGGTCGTAGCCACCACCGAAGATTGGCTCCATGTCCCACTCTAAGTGACGCAGTCCGGCGAGTATGTTCTTTACCTGTCGGTAGCTGATCTTCCCGTTGTGGATGCTGATGAGCGTTGTGTCCTTGCCTGCGAAGAGCCCCTGCTTGCGCAGCATCGGTTCGAAGGCCATGCACTGGTGCTTGCCAAGGAACGTAAAGACCATGTCGAGATGGATGAACGACTCCGGCTCGCGTGGCAGCTCCTGCACAAGAATGTTAAAATGTTCGCGTTCGCGTGCGAATGTCTGTGCCAGATACTCGATGCCCTTGGCGTTGGTACGTACACCTTCGCCCACGATGAGCAGATCGGGAGACGCGATATGGATATCGCCGCCCTCGGTGCGGGCCTTCGGGTTCCACGTGGCGGCACTGAGTGTCTCTACACCGAAATAGTGGCGGAAGATGGCCTCGTAGATAAGCGACTCGCGCTCGCGCACCTCGAACGACATGCTGTTGATAAGCACGCGGTTGTAGATGGTCGACGAGGCGTCGCGCGTGAACAATAGATTATATAGCGGCTCCAAGAGGTAGCGGTTGTCGTTGACACCCTCCCACTGCGGGTTCTCATAACCCTCGATGAGGATGCGGGCCAACTTCTTCGCATCCATACCCATCAGTTCCTCGGCCAGGCGGTCGTTGGTATTTCCGGAGAGCTTGATGGGACGGTGGCCGTAGTTGAACACACTCTCGTTGACCAGGTGCGTCTTGATGTCCTCGTCCTTCAATAGCTCTCTTAGAATGTCCTCGACGTAGTAGACCTTTGCCCACTTCTCGAGCACGCCGCAGAAGCGTCCATACTCGATGTCGACATTCATGCGGTCGAGGATGTCGCTATACAGCGCGTGGGCGCAGTTCATTGGTGTCATGCGCTCAATCTCCACACCGGGACGGTGCAGGAGTACGGCACGCAGACGCCCGGTCTCGGAGGATACACTAAGCCCCCCTCGTTCCCCCCAAAGGGGGGATGAAAGGGGTGTGCTATTTTCTTTCATTTACGTATTGTTTGATTATATCTATTGTTCCTTCAATATCTCCGGGGGGGCTTACATGTACGTATATTTATAGCTTGTCGGCGACACGAGCGTCTCCTTGATGACCCGCGGGATAATCCAGCGGATGAGGTTGAACTCACCGCCTGCCTTGTCGTTAGTACCGCTGGCACGGGCACCTCCGAAGGGTTGCAGACCCACGACGGCACCGGTGGGCTTGTCGTTGATGTAGAAGTTACCGGCAGCGTAGCACAGGCGGTCGGTCATCTTCTCCACGGCCATGCGGTCGCGTCCGAAGACGGCACCTGTCAGTCCGTAGGGCGAGGTCTCGTCGCACAGCTGCAGCGTCTCGTCCACCTTGTCGTCGTCGTAGGGGTAGACGGTGATGATCGGGCCGAAGATCTCCTCCTCCATCGACTTGAAGTGCGGGTTGGTCGTCTCGATGACCGTAGGCTCCACAAACCAGCCCACGGACTTGTCGCACTTGCCTCCAATGACAATCTTTGCGTCGGCAGCAGCAGCGGCATAGTCAATGTACGACTTGCACTTATCAAATGAGGCTTCGTCGATGACGGCATTGACGAAGTTCATCGGTTCGCAGACATCGCCCATCTTGATCTCGGCACACATGCGCTTCATGTCGTCCAGCACATCGGGCCACAGACTCTTGGGGATGTACATGCGTGAGGCAGCCGAGCACTTCTGGCCCTGAAACTCGAAGGCTCCGCAGAAAGCAGCCGTGGCTACAGCCTTCTTATCAGCAGAAGGATGAACAAAAATAAAGTCCTTGCCACCTGTCTCGCCGACCAGTCGAGGATAGCTGACGTAGCGGTCGAGGTTCGAGCAGGCCTGCTGCCAGAGGCTCTTGAACGTGGCGGTACTGCCCGTGAAGTGGATGCCTGTGAAGTGCTTGCTTTGTGTGGCCACCTCGCCGATGAGGGCACCGCTGCCAGGCAGGAAGTTCACCACACCGTCGGGCAGTCCGGCCTCCTTGTAGAGCTGCATGAGGTAGTAGTTCGAGAGCAGGGCCGTGGTCGAGGGCTTCCACAGTGCAACATTACCCATGAGCACGGGCGTCATGCAGAGGTTTGAGGCAATAGACGTGAAGTTAAATGGTGTCACGGCGAGCACAAAACCTTCCAACGGACGGTACTCCGTGTGGTTCAGCTGCATGTTGCCGTCCTTGGGCTGCATGGCGTAGATCTTCGAGGCGTAGTGTACATTATAGCGGAAGAAGTCGATGGTCTCGCAAGCGCTGTCGATCTCAGCCTGGAAGAAGTTCTTGCTCTGCCCCAGCATCGTGGCGGCGTTCATGATGGGGCGGTACTTCGTGGCAAGCAGCTCGGCCATCTTCATCACGATGGCAGCGCGGGTGGTCCACGGCGTGCGGCTCCACTCCTGCCATGCCTTCATGGCTGTCTCGATGGCCAGCTCTATCTCGGCTTTGCCCACCTTATGGTAGGTGGCTAACACATGCTGGTGGTCGTGGGGACAGGTCACCGTGCCGGTGTTGCCCGTTCGAATCTCCTTACCTCCGATGATGATAGGAATGTCGACGACAATGTTCTTCTGACGTTCCAGCTCTTTTTCAAGTGCAACACGCTCTGGCGATCCTGCCAGATAAGCTTTCACCGGTTCGTTGGCCGGTGTGGGGAATGTGATAATTGAGTTATTCATAATTTTAAGGTAATAGTGAATAGTGAAAAATCTCCGCCAGCATACAGCGGGCGCTGCCACCGCCTGCTGTTTCGATGGTGTGGATGTCGGGGCTGATGATGCGAGTGTACTTCGAGAGGGTGGATATCTGCTCGGGTGTGAGCGACTGACGGGCCGTCTGGCTCATGATGAGTAGCTGTTCATTGTCGTTATGAAGCTCCAGCATGTTGCCTGCAAACTGGTACATCTGCTCTAAGGTGATGGGTACCACCTCCTTGCCGTTACCCTGTAAGTGGGCCAAAAGCTCCCCACGCTCCGACTCGTCGCGGACGCTGTCGAGACATACTACGGCCTGACGGGTGCCCACGTGCATCATGACGTTGGTGTGGTAGACCGGCGTGCCCTGCTCGTCAACACTATGGAAAGCGAAGTAGCGATAGCCCATTGTTTTTGCCCACTCTTCGAGAGCCTTCTCGTCGGTTCGAGGCGACAGACAGGCGTAGGCTATGCGGTGTTCGCGGTCAAGTACTAACGAGCCGGTGCCTTCGAGGAAATGGCCAGAGTTTTCGTACGGAGTGAAGTCCAGGTCGCGAGTGTAGTGCAACTCACGAAATGCTACCCTCAGCTTTTTGCGCTCCAGCCGACGGTTCGGTGCGAACATAGGATAGAGCACGAGCGTGTCGCCATGGGTCGAGAAACAATTGTTCGGAAAGATGCTGTCGGGTGTCGGTGGCTCGGGCGTGTCCTGAAGTACGTCAACGGTGACCCCATTTTCGCGCAACAAGTCTACAAAGTCATCAAACTCCTTGATGGCCTGCTTAGCAACGACTTCCTCGCCCTCCTCGCTCTTTTGCTGGAAGGCATTGTTCGTGGCTGTCTGCTCGTTGAAGGCGAAGCGCGAAGGGCGCACCATCAGCACATGATTGGTCGTCTGTTTGTTCATGCTGCCATCTCTTCAAAGGTCGTACGGATAATTCCGATGGCCTCGCGCAGTTCCTGTTCGTTGATGCAAAGTGGTGGGGCGAAGCGGATGATGTCGTCGTGGGTAGGCTTGGCCAAGAGACCCTTGTCCATCATTTTCAGACAGATGTCCCAGGCGGTCTTGCCGTTGATGGGCTTGGTGACGATGGCGTTGAGTAGTCCGCGACCGCGTACCTCGACGATGAAGGGCGAGTTGATCTTCTTGATCTCCTCGCGGAAGATTTGACCCATCGCCTCAGCGTTCTCTACGAGATGTTCATCGCGCACCACCTTCAGGGCCTCGACGGCCACGCGGGCAGCCAAGGGGAAGCCACCGAACGTCGACCCGTGTTCGCCAGGACGAATGTTCAGCATGATGTCATCGTCGGCTAAGCAAGCCGAGACGGGCAGCACTCCACCGCCCAGTGCCTTGCCAAGGATAACGATGTCGGGCCTGACACCATCGTGTTCCGAGCAGAGCATACGGCCAGTGCGGGCAATGCCCGTCTGCACTTCGTCGGCGATCAACAGCACGTTGTGTTCGTGACACAGGTCGTAGCATTGCTTCAGGTAGCCGTCGTCGGGTACGAACACGCCGGCCTCGCCCTGGATGGGTTCGGCAATGAAGCCGGCTACCTCGCTGCCATACTCTTCGAGGGCACGTCGTAGTGCCTCCACATCATTATAGGGAATACGGATGAAACCAGGTGTCAGCGGTCCGTAGTTATCGTACGAGCTAGGGTCGTTGCTCATGGTGATGACCGTCACCGTGCGACCATGGAAGTTGCCCTCGCAGCAGATAATTTTTATCTTCTCGTTGGGTATGCCCTTCTTCACAGCCCCCCAGCGCCGGGCGAGCTTCAGTGCCGTCTCTACGCCCTCGGCACCCGTGTTCATGGGCAGGATGCGGTCATAGCCGAAATAATTGTGCATGAACTGTTCGTACTCGCACAGTGCATCGTTATAGAACGCACGACTGGTCAGACAGAGCGTGTCGGCTTGATCCTTGAGTGCCTTGACGATACGGGGATGGCAATGGCCCTGGTTGACGGCGGAGTAGGAAGACAGAAAGTCGAAATACTTCTTTCCTTCGACATCCCACACGTAGATGCCCTTGCCCTTGTGGAGTACGACGGGAAGCGGATGGTAGTTATGAGCACCATACTGCTCCTCCAGGTCCATGAATTGTTTTGCGGTTTTAGTTGTCTCAGTTGTCATAAGGTCATTAGATTTAATAGTTGATTGCAAATTTAGCGAATAATAATGATACTCGTCTCAAGTTGTGAGATAAATAATGTTAAACAGACAGCGTGCATGCCGATTGATGGTCATGCACGCTGTCTGTAGGATGGTAGGATGTGTTACTTCAGTCCGGCTTTCAGTCCTCGTATGACGGCCGAAGAGAAGCCGGCATGTTCCATCTCGTTGAGACCCTTGATGGTTACGCCCTGAGGCGTGGTCACCAGGTCGATGGCGGCCTCGGGGTGGAGACCTGTGGAGGTGAGCAGTTCGATGGCACCGCGCAGTGTCTGCAATACCACCTGCTTTGCCTCGTCGGCCCTGAAACCCAGCTCCACGGCACCCTCGCTCGATGCGCGGATGTAGCGCATGGCGTAGGCAATGCCGCAGGAGGCCAGCGTGGTGCCGGCAGCGAGGTGGGCCTCGTCGGTGATGAGCGTGCCGCCCATCTCGTTGTAGATGTCGATCACGGTCTTCGTGTCTTTCTCAGAGGCGGTGACGGGTACGATGAAGGTCATCGACGCCATCTGTGCGATGGCGATGTTGGGGATGACGAGCAGCAGTGGCGGACAGCTGAGACCCAGCCACTCCTCGATGCTTGCCGAAGCTACACCAGCAGCCACCACGATGAGAATCTGGCGTTGTGGAGCCAGCACGTCCTTAATCTGTCGCAGCACGGTCTCGACGAGCCACGGCTTTACTACAACGCATACGATGTCGGCCTTTTCGGCAGCTGCGATATTGTCGGAGGTCACGTTTACGCCTAACTGACGGAACTTCTCGAGCACCTGTTTGTTAGGGTCAGAAACGGTGATGTCCTCATTCTTGAAGAACGTTCCTTTTATCAGTCCCTCGACAGTAGTGCCACCCATGGCACCAGCTCCTATCACACTTATCTTCATTTTCAGTCTTCTTCTGGTTGTACTCTGATTAGTCTTTCGATAAAGTCGTCGGCATCTGCTTTGGTAAGACAGAGAGGCGGTAGCAGACGCAGGATGTTTTCTCCGGCAGCACCGGTGAAGCAGTGCTCGTGCTTGATGAGAGGCTTGCGTACAAACTTGTGGGGCATGTCAAGTTCGATACCAATCATTAGTCCGCGTCCACGCACTTCCTTGATGTGCGAGCTGCCTATGTTCCTAATACCTTCCATCAGGTAGTCACCTACGACGCGGGCGTTCTCCACCAGCCCCTCGTCCTCTATGACATCGAGCGTGGCCAAAGCGGCAGCGCAAGCCAGATGGTTGCCACCGAAGGTAGTGCCAAGTTGTCCGTATTCGGGGGCGAAGTCGGGGCTGATAAGCACAGCACTCATGGGGAAGCCGTTGGCGATGCCCTTGGCCACGGTGATAATGTCGGGCTTGATGTCAAGCCACTGGTGGGCGAAGAACTTTCCGCTACGTCCGTAACCGCATTGTATCTCGTCGGCGATGAGGGGCACACGATAGCGCTTGCAGGCATAGGCAAGCTTCTGGGCAAACTCGGGTGTAGCCATCTGCACACCGCCTACGCCTTGGATGCACTCAAGGATGACGGCACAGATGCCACCACGTGACAGTTCGCGAATCCAGGGCTCGATGTCGTTCATCGGCAGGAAGCGCACATGGTGGTTGTCATTGAGCGTAGCGCGGATTTTCGAATTGTGGGACACCTCGACAGCCAGACTGGTACGACCATGGAAAGCCTTTTCGCAGGCCAGCACACGCATGTAGTTGGGGTTGCGGAACGAAGCGAGCTTCAGCGCGTTCTCGTTGGCCTCGGCACCGCTGTTCACGAGGAACAGCTGATAGTCGTCGTAGCCAGAAATCTTACCTAACCGTTCTGCCAGTTCGCGTTGCAGCGTGTTCACCACCGAGTTGGAGTAGAATCCAATCTTGTTGAGCTGTTCCGTCACCTTCTTAATATAATGGGGGTGCGAGTGCCCGATGCTGATAACGGCGTGGCCACCATACATGTCGAGATACTCCTGGCCCTTGTCGTCCCAGACCTTACACCCTTCGCCTTTGACGATGTTGACGTCGAAAAGCGGATATACGTCGAATAGTTTCATATTGTTCTTCGTTATTACGTTATTTCGTTATCACGTTATTACGCCTCTCGTTATGACGTTATGACGCTGTTATCATTTAAAAAGCGCTTGCCTTCAGCCGCAGACCTGCGGTCTCGTCGATGCCGAACATGATGTTCATATTCTGCACGGCCTGACCAACGGCACCCTTCAGGAGGTTGTCGATGGCAGAGGTGATGAGCAACTTGTTGCCGTACTTCTCGCAGTGGACGAGTGCCTTATTAGTGTTGACAACCTGTTTCAGGTCGATAGGAGCATCGCTGTAGTGGGTGAAGGCGGCGTCGCGGTAGAAGTCTTTGTAGGCCTCGATAATATCCTCGGCAGGAGCAGGTGTCTTGACTACAGCAGTACAGAAGATGCCGCGGGCAAAGTCACCACGATAGGGGATGAAGTCAATGTCGGCATCGAGGTAACCCTGTATCTGCTTGAGGCTCTGACGAATCTCGGCGATGTGCTGGTGCTGGAAAGGTTTGTAGATGCTCAGGTTGTTGTTACGCCACGAGAAATGGGTGGTGGCCCCTGGCTTCTGACCAGCTCCTGTTGAACCTGTAATGGCGTTGACGCTGACATCCTCCTTCAAAATATTCAAGTAGGCTGCTGGCAGCAAGGCTACCTGAATACAAGTGGCGAAGCATCCTGGATTGGCTACATGCTGAGCATTCTGTATTTCAGCCTTGTTGATTTCTGGTAGACCGTAGACGAAGTCGTGGTGTTCAGGAGTAATGTCTGTACTCCTGCACTCCTGCACTCCTGTACTCCTTAATCTAAAGTCTTGTGCGAGATCAATAATCTTTACGTTCTCGGGGATGGTATGCTCTTTGAGAAATGCCTCGCTCTTACCATGTCCAAAACAGAAGAATACCACATCGACCTTGTTGAAAGGCATCTCGTCGGTAAACTTCAAATCTGTATCGCCAATCAGACCTTCGTGGACGTCTGATACCAGATTGCCTGCGTTACTCTCAGAGTTGGCAAACACAATCTCGGCCTCGGGATGGTTCAGCAACACGCGGATGAGTTCGCCACCCGTATATCCTGCAGCACCAAGTATTCCGACTTTTATCATATAGGTAGCAAATTTTTTACTTTTCACTATTCACTTTTACCTTTCATTAGGGTGTATTCCGTAATATACGCGCAGCGGAGTGCTTGACACCTTGATGAAGCCTTTGGCCTCGTCAGCAGTCCAGCCGGTCTGGGTCTCGCCATACTCACCGAGCTTCGACTTCGTGAGGTCGTTGGCAGAATCAATGCCCACTGTTTCGAAACCGTAGGGGCGCAGCTTCAGGATGGCGGTGCCGGTGACGTTACGCTGGCTGCTGGTCAGCATGGCCTCGATGTCAGGCATCACAGGCTCTAAGTACTGGCTCTCGTGCAGGAACATGCCGTACCAGTTGGCCACCTGGTCCTTCCAGTACTGCTGCCACTTCGACAGCGTCGACTTCTCCAACAAGCGGTGGGCCTCGATGATGAGCTTTGGTGCAGCAGCCTCGAAGCCTACGCGGCCCTTGATGCCGATAATGGTGTCGCCTACGTTGGCGTCGCGACCGATGGCATACGATGCGCCAATCTCCTCAATCTTCTGGATAGCTTTTATGCGGTCGTCGAACTTCTCGCCGTTCACACCGACAATCTCTCCCTTGTCGAACTCAATCTTCAGCAGTTGTTCAGGCTCCTTGGCCGTGACATGCTTCAGATAGGCCTCCTCGGGCAGGCCCTGAGTCGGGTCAAGCAGTTCGCCACCACAGATAGAGGTACCCCAGATGCCGACGTTGTAGCTGTACTTCAGCTTGGTGAAGTCAGCAAAGAAGCCGTGTTCGTTCAGGAAGTCCACTTCCTCCTTGCGGGTGAGCTTCTTGTCGCGGGTCAGGGTGATAATCTCCACGCCGGGAGCCATGACGAGGAAAGTCATGTCGAAGCGTATCTGGTCGTTGCCGGCACCTGTAGAACCGTGGGCAATGGCGTCGGCACCTATCTCCTTTGCGTAGCGCGCGATGGCGATAGCCTGGAAGATACGCTCCGACGAGACCGAGATAGGGTAGCAGTTGTTACGCAGCACGTTGCCGAAGATCATGTACTTCAGCGACTTAGCGTAGTACTCCTGCGTCACGTCGAGCGTGACATACTCCTTCGCGCCCAACTTGTATGCGTTCTCCTCGTTCTTCTTTAACTGCTCGGCACTGAAGCCTCCGGTGTTGGCGCAGGCGGCATAGACCTCATAACCGTCCTGTGCCAGTTTCATTACTGTGTAACTGGTGTCAAGCCCACCAGAAAAGGCTACTACTACTTTCTTCATATTTTTTCTATTCACTATACACTATTCACTATACACTATCCACTATTCACTATCCACCATCCACTATCCACTATCCACTATTCACTCTCCTCCAGTTCCTCTAAGTGGCGGATGCGGGAAAGCACTGTTTCGGGAATCTTTGCAGGCAATTGTTCTGTGGGGTCGAACAGCATACCGGTGCAAATGCAATATTTACGGTCTGTGCGGTGAAGTACATCGACGTTGATGCAACCCTCGCAACCGCGCCAGAATGTCTCGTCATCGGTCAGCTCGGCAAACGTTACGGGTTTATAGCCCAGTTCCGTGTTCATCTTCATCACCGCCGCACCGCTGGTCAATGAAAAAATCTTAGCGTGGGGCCAACGGGTACGGGCCAGCGTGAATGTCATGTCCTTGATACGCTTGGCCAGGCCTAAGCCGCGGAAGTCGGGGTGTACGATGAGTCCGCTGGTAGTTACATACTGCTTGTTGCCCCAGGTCTCGATATAGCTGAAGCCTGCAAAACGTCCGTCGCTCTTCCTCAGGGCGATGACAGCCTTGGCCTCCTTCATCTTCGTGGCTACATATTCGTGGGTGCGCTTGGCGATACCTGTGCCGCGCACCTTGGCAGCCTCGGCAATGGTCTCGAGAATCGTGTCCACGTAGATCTCGTGTTCGGGCGCGGCAACGAGCACTTCTATTTCTTCTTTCTCCATAGCTTTTAGTTGTTCGATTGTCTTCCCGGCATAGCTTTGTTCAGTGCCTCGATGACTTCCTGGTGGGAAACGCCCTCCTTGATGACAAGGAAGATGGTGTCACCTCCTGCCACCGTGCCTAAAATCTGGGGCAGGTTGCTACGGTCGATGTTCCATGCCAGAGCACTGGCATAGCCTGTATGGGTCTTGATAACGGCCATGTTTCCAGAGAAGTTGATGCTTACAAAGCCTTGCATCTGCATCATCTCGCGGATACTGGTGTTGTTCGACACCCGCTTGTAAAGGGCATCGTTGGGTAGCACGTAGACATAGTTTCCTCCCATAGTGGCTGCTTTCGCTACCTTCAGTTGTTTCAGGTCACGGCTCAGCGTGGCCTGTGTCAGTTTGAAACCCTCACGCTGTAATGCTTGGAGCAACTCTTCTTGGCTTCCCAACTGCTGACTGCTGATGATGAGCCTCAGTGCTTCAAGTCGGTCGTTCTTTACTTTCATTGAATCTTTCTATGTTGGTATATTTATGCGTTATCGGCTGCAAAATTAATGCATTTCTTTTATTCTGCCAAATATTTCTGCATATTTTCTGTAAAATTGTCATTTATTTTAGTATAATAGTTCAAAATTGGTATGAAACAGAGCGGCACCTGTCGCTCTGTCGATGCGATAGGTGCCGCCTAAAGACCTAAATTTGAGGTCGACTGTTACTTCAACACTTTCTTACCATTGATGATGTAGAGGCCCTTGCGTGCGTTCTGCACCTTCTGACCTTGCAGGTTGTAGATGGCGTTGCCAGTGTTCTGCTTGGCAGTTACCTCGTTGATGGCAGTAGCTGTGCCGTCACCCTTATAGATAAGCGATACGTTGTCGACGCCCATCCAATTGGCTACAGCCACGGTTTGCTCCAGACCAATCTCAATCGTATTGGTGGTGACGTTGGTCTGTACCTCATAAGCAGTGGGTTCGCCGGTTGTCAGCGGTGTCTGGTCTGTGTTGGCATAGACATACTGTGCGGTTGCGTCGAAGGTATTGACGAATGCACAGATCTTCAGTGTATATAAACCGTTGGGGATGTCCTCGATTTCCTGATACATCTTACCAGTGAAGGGATCCGGGTTCCAGTTCTCAAAGAAGAAGCTGTTCTCAACACCGAAGGCACCATGCTGATTGTTGGCGGTTGTCTGGTTCTGTGCACCAGTAGTGCTCTTCCAGGGAGCGATGACTCCAGCAGTGTCGAACGTGCCGTTAACCACGAAGTTGGTCTCGATGGGGTTGTCTTTGCTGGCACCCTCAACGGCCTTGGTGTTTACGGCGAGGGTAACAGGATGCAACAGCTCGGCAGCCTTGGCAGCAGCTTGTTCGGCAGTAGTTTCAGTGCTGGCCATCAGGGCCTCGGCCTCGGCGACGTCGTAGTCTGCGCTGTTGGCCTTGGCGATAATCTCTGCCAGTGCGTCGTAGGAAGGCTTGGCTGCATAGAACGGCGGGATGGCAGCCTGTGCAGCGGCTTTCGTCTCAGCAGCAACGATAGCTGCCTTCTCAGAACCAGCTACGTTGGCGTATGCCTCGTAGGCTGCAACGGTAGCAGCAATGCCCTTCCAGTAGGTGTCCTGTGCGTCGGCATCGGCCTCGGCTTTATTGCTCACCTGTGTAAGGCTCTTAATCTGGATGGTGTGCCAGTTGGTGCCCGGGGCAATCTTCTTCAGACCCATGCGGAGGGTACCATCGCTCACAACGACGTTCTCCAAGGTAACGATGTTGTTCGTGTTCACCCAGCCTTGGTCAAATACGGGGATGGTCTTATCCACATCGCCGGCATAGACCACCACACGACCTAACTGGCCATCGATGATGTCGCTGGTGAAGCCACGACCTGAAGTGAAGGAGGCGTTGGCATAGAGCTCAACCTTGTAGGTACCATTCTGCAGACCCTCTACAACCTGATAGAGTACGTCGCCCTCGATGATAGCGGTGGTAGAGGCGTTGTACTGCTCTTTCTGGGCAATGCCTTCAAGAGTCACAGGGCCACCCACGCTGCCCTGCTCGCTCAGCCAGTTCTCGGTAGACACCTTAGCAGTGCAGTCGACGGGCTCGAAGACGGCCTCTAAGAGTTCGATCTTAGTGACGGTCAGGTTGCGTCCGCGTAGATAGATATTGTTGCCAGTGCTCAGCTTCTCAATCCAGCTCTCCTCAACGGTGAACGAGTAATCCTCGGTATCGAGTGCTACTTCGCCGTTTTCAGCGATGATGCTCTCGTCGGCAGCCAGCAGAGCCAGCTCACCAAAGCGCTTGATGTCGCGCATCGGAGCCTCGGCACGTGCCTCCTCAGCAGCAGGTTGCAGTGTTACCTTGATTACGTCGCCTGCCTTCACGAAGTCCTTGAAGTAAGCGGTATTCAGCGAAATGCTCTCGTATTCCTCAACAGGGAAGGCCTTTGTGCCGCTCCAGATCTCGCCGTAGGCAGGTTCGATAACAGGCATCTCTACGTCGCCAGTCTTCTCAATCCAGATGTAGTCAAACTGTGTGTTAGCTGAAGAGCTTGCCAAGACGCTAATGGTCGTATTGGCATTCAGTACGTATTCTTCGGAAGCTATCTCATTAAGGTTAACAGCTCCAAATGATGCGGCAAATACTTCATTACCGATACCGAAGTTCACGGAGAGGTCACTGTATGAACTCTTTGATGTAAAGATACCCACGTGGAAGATATATTTTCCGGCAGGAAGGGTGGTGATAACCACATCGCCGTCAGAAATAGCTGCTTTAGCATTCGATGCACGGACAGGAATATTGTCGTTGGTGACTACGGTCATGCCCTCAATCTCCTCAGCCTCGGTGTAGAATACAGGATTCTCAACGTCTTCTTTCTGTGAATAAGTGACCGTTTTTGTAACATTGTCAGCTGATAAAGTAACCGTCGTGCGATACTCCTTGTTATCAACATTTGCCATATACAGTTTGCCCTCAGACAATTGATAGCGTGGATAGCCCACTCTGGGGGTCTCGCCTTCGAATCCAGTGCCAGCGGCAAGTGTAGCTCCCAGATTGCTGACGACAGTGTAGTTATAGACCAGGGCATCGCGATAGATAATGTTGACTGCCGTAGTGCCGTCAGCGGCAATAGTCAATTCTCCTGCATTGTCGCTCTGATAAATATATTTTTGGGTATTGTCGGTATTCCAAAGAGGCTCTTTGTCTGCGGGCAGCAGTACGATGGGATCGCCTATTGCGCCCGATCGGGTGGCAGCCTCCTTGATGGGAGCGTTGTTGCTGTCCAGAAAGTTCACGGTATAGTTAGCCTGCTCGCGCTCATCCTTGGTTACGGTGATGACTAGATTGTCAATCAGGGCCATTTGAGAGTTGTTGATGTAGCCGAAAAGGTCAATCTGTGTACAATTTGTTGCATCGCTGTTCCAGAAGCTGATTGGGCTTTCACCATTGTTATACAACTCAGTGCCTGAAGCCTTGTCAACGATGGAATAGGTGTAGGTCTTTGCTGTCTCGTCAACTTCAACAGTCACCTTTAGCCATTTCTGTGTAAGAGCTGTGAGAAGGCCAGCATTGTTTGTTCCGTTAATATAGCCGACCGATTTCTCAGTACCCAGCATAAAGATGGCACCTTTGTTGCTGTAGGTTGTCTTACTACTGTTGCCTGTTGTTCCGCGTACAGTGGCATCGCCAATGCTGATGCGGCTGCGTGCGCCATTACCCAACACGCAATCGAACTCTACTTTTACCTTGGCGGCTTGGGCGCAAAGCGAAGAGAAATCGTAGTGTGCAAAGCTGTAACCGTTTTGGGCGTTGTTAGCACCAGTGAACCTCACGGCTTTACCGTCAAGTTGAAAAGTGTTGCCGTAGATGGTTTGATCTCCTTCAACAACGTTCACACCTATACGCGAGTCAGCAGTGAACAGGGCATTGCCGTCCTCAAAATCGTAGGTAGTAGGTGTTTGTGCCATTAAGGGGAGTCCCAGTAATGCAACCAGTGCTACGAGCATCGGTCTTAGTAATTGTTTTTTCATTTGATTTGGTTTTTTAGTTAATATATAAAGATGATTAGTTGCGTTGTTCGTCAATAGCGATAATACGTTGCAAATATACAAAGAATTATTTATCCGACATAGTAAAATGTCAGAAATTCAAGCGTAAAAATCAAAAATAATCGTTTTTTAGTAACCAACCGTTAAAGAATAACTTGGTATGATTGGAGTTACAGACCCCACCCCTGCCCTTACGGGGAGGGGCAGGGGTGGGTAGGGGTGGGGTCTGTAACTTACTGCATCCATAATTGTACCAACTTATTATTTAACTATCACTTAGCACGACAGTCCCCACTCTTGGGCAGGAGTGGGGACTGTTATAGAAATACGGATATTACTTCAGCACGCCTAACTCACGTCCAACCTTGATAAAGGCCTCGATGCACTTGTCGAGCTGTTCGCGGTTGTGCCCAGCCGAGATCTGCACGCGGATACGGGCCTGGCCCTTCGGCACCACGGGGTAGTAGAAGCCGGTGACGTAGATGCCTTCTTCTTGCATCTTCGCAGCATAGACCTGCGAGAGCTTGGCATCGTAGAGCATCACGGCGCAGATGGCACTCTGCGTGGGCTTGATGTCGAAGCCGGCATCCATCATCTTCGTGCGGAAATACTCGACGTTTTCCACTAAGCGGTCGTGGATCTCGTTGCTTTCGCCCAGCATCTTGAATACTTCGAGCGAAGCGCCAATGATGGCGGGAGCCAACGAATTACTGAACAGGTAGGGGCGCGACCGCTGGCGCAGCAGGTCGATGATCTCCTTTCGGCCGGTAGTGAAGCCACCCAGTGCACCGCCAAACGATTTTCCTAACGTGCCAGTGTAAATATCCACACGACCGTATGTCTGGAAGAACTCACTCACACCGTGGCCTGTCTTGCCTACTACGCCTGCACTGTGGCTCTCGTCGACCATCACCAGTGCATCGTACTTCTCAGCGAGGTCGCAGATCTTGTCGATCGGGGCAACGTTGCCGTCCATCGAGAAGACACCATCGGTGACGATAATGCGGAAACGCTGGGCCTGGGCTTCTTGCAGGCATTTCTCCAGCTCGGCCATGTCGGCATTGGCATAGCGATAGCGCTTGGCCTTGCAGAGACGCACACCGTCAATGATCGAGGCATGATTGAGCGCATCGCTGATGATGGCATCCTCTTCGGTGAAGAGCGGTTCGAACACGCCGCCATTGGCATCGAAGCAGGCAGCATAGAGAATGGTGTCCTCGGTCTTGAAGTAATCGGAGATGGCAGCCTCCAGCTCCTTATGGATGTCCTGCGTGCCGCAGATAAAACGCACTGACGACATGCCGAAGCCACGGCGGTCCATCATCCGCTTTGAAGCCTCGATGAGTCGTGGATGGTCGCTCAGACCCAAGTAGTTGTTGGCACAGAAGTTCAGCACTTCCTTGCCTGCCACCTGAATAGCTGCCCGTTGCGGGCTCTCGATGAGTCGCTCTTCCTTGTAAAGGCCTGCCTCACGAATCTCGCTGAGTGTCTGAGCGAGGTGTTCTTTCATTTTTCCGTACATAGTTTTAGATTTTAAGTGAAACTTTGTGGCAAAGTAAGTAAAAATTTTCGAGATATACAATTTTTATCCAGAAAAATTGCGTCCATATCAGAATTTTTTTGTTAATTTGCAGCACCTAAATCTAAAATCTAATTGTTGTATGAAAAATGTGCTGGTGATTGGCTCTACGGGACAGATTGGCTCTGAGCTGACAATGGAACTGAGACGACGCTATGGATGCGACCATATTGTGGCTGGCTACATACCCGGATGTGAACCGAAAGGCGAGTTGGCCGAGAGTGGCCCAAGTGCTGTTGCCGACGTGACCGACGGTGAGGCCGTGTCTCGAGTGGTGCGCGAACATCACATTGATACCATCTACAATCTTGCTGCCTTGCTCAGCGTTGTGGCCGAGCAGAAACCGCGCTTGGCCTGGAAGGTGGGCATTGACGGGCTGTGGAATGTACTGGAGGTCGCACGCGAGGAGCATTGTGCTGTGTTCACGCCCAGTTCTATAGGGTCGTTTGGTTTGGAGACCCCACACGAGATGACGCCTCAGGACACCATACAACGGCCCCGTACCATCTATGGTGTGTCGAAGGTGACCACCGAGCTACTCAGCGACTGGTACTTCCATAAGTACGGCGTCGACACACGGTCGGTGCGCTTCCCGGGCATCATCTCTTACGTCACCCCGCCTGGCGGTGGCACCACCGACTATGCTGTTGACATCTTCTATTACGCTGTGCGTGGCGAACGGTTCACCTGTCCCATCAAGGCAGGTACGCGCATGGACATGATGTATATGCCTGATGCCCTGCATGCTGCCATCAGTCTGATGGAGGCCGACCCTTCGCGACTTATTCACCGCAACGGGTTCAATGTGGCAGCGATGAGCTTCGACCCGGAGATGATTTATAACTCCATCAAGAAGTTGTGCCCGTCGTTTGAGATGGTCTATGATGTGGATCCGCTGAAACAGTCGATAGCCGAGTCGTGGCCCGACCAGATGGATGACTCCTGCGCCCGTCAGGAGTGGGGCTGGAAGCACAGGTATAACCTGCCGGCAATGACAAAGGATATGCTGGAGAAGTTAAGGGAGAAGTGATTACTTTTCACTTTTCCCTTTTCCCTTTTCACTTTTCCCTTTTCACTTTTCCCTTTTCACTTTTACCTTTTTAATGATTTCCCCATCGTAGGTGTTGATAGCGAAGCTGATGCTGTCGGCATGGACGTTGTGAAGCGGAATGCTGAAATACGCGCGTTGTGAATAGTGCTCGGGCATGCCGCCCTGATGGTGGTATAGCCGCAGACGCTGTGTGCGGGTGCTGTCGCTGTTCACTACAATCGAGTCGTCGGCCACGGCTATCAGGTGGTAGTTGTCTTTAGACTCGGGCTCTCCTGTCATGAGGTAGATGCACATGTTGAGGTATCGGCCAGTCTTGCTCACCCAGGCACTCTCGAAGCGCACGGGATCTTGGCGTACACCGTTTTTGAACGAGTCGAGCGGCAGGATGACGGCTGTTGATATCTGTCCGCAATTGATTGGTTCTGCGCCATTTTCCACCTTATTATAATATAGTAGGGCGCGGTATGCCGAGTCTGTCTTTTTAGCCCATTTAGCTTCGAATGGTGGAGTGAGCGACAACTTGTTGCCGTTGTCATCGATAACGTACGACAGCAGTTGCGGACTCGTTGCGTAGGCTTCGACCAGCTCGGCCTGCATCAGCGAATAAGTACCGGTGCCCTTGTCGTAATAGTCATATTCGCAGGCAATACTCATCGATACAAGGCTGATAATTACCGAAAGGGTAATCATCTGCCATTTCCGTTCGTTCCTTTTCTCGTTCTTCATATTACTCACTATTAACTATCCACTATCCACCATCCACTATCCACCATCCACTATCCACCATCCACTATCCACTATCCACTATCCACTATCCACCATCCACTCTTCCCTTTTCCCTCAAATAGTTGCGCAGTGGATTGGCATACATCGTGAGCATGCACTGGCGCAGGAAGGCGTCGTCCTTGTTAGGGATGCTGATCTTGGCAAGCTGTTCCGACAGGTATTGCTCAAAGCGCTGACGGTCGGCCTCGGTATAGTGGCTGTTGTTCGACGACTGTCCTTCGAGCATGTCGAGGGCAATGTAGTTGCAGGGGTAGAGGCGGTAGTGACGGTGTATTTCCTGATCCATACGCTCGGCCACGGCAGCAAAGAACTCCTTCTTCGGCAAGTCCTTCAGTTCGCCGATCCATGTGTTGATGGGAGCGGCGCAGTGGTAATGCACGCGACCTTTATAGCCGAAGATGCCGGTCTTCATGTTGTCCAAGTCGTCCTGACGGCTTTTCTTGAAGGACGGGTTGTCGCGCTTCTGTTGGAACTCCTGTGCCTTCAGGTAGTCGCAGGGGTCGTACTCGTAGCTGATAGTCAGCGGCACGATGTTCAGTTCGCTCAGGTCGCCTCCCATGGCCAGCATCTTCAGCACGGCATCCTGTGTACGATCGTCGCTGTCCTTGGCACGTCCTTCGCGCTGGGCAATCCAGATGTTCTCCTTCTTCTGCGTCACGGCATAGTGAATGTAGCTGCTCATCAGCTGACTGCTGCGCAGCATCTCCTTCGGCGAAAGTCCGCGGCGCACGGTGAACGCCTTGTTCATACGAACCAACCGCTTAATCCAAGGATAAATAAGCAGGTTGTCGCCAATGCCAATCTCCACCGTCGTGGGATAGCCAGCCTCCACAAGGAGCACGTCGAGAAAGGCTGAGTCGAGCACGATATCACGGTGGTTGCTGACGAACGTAAAGCGCTTGTCGCTACGAGCTGCCCGATGCGAAACAGCCGTGTCATCGAAGGTACAGCCATCGGTGTGTTTCCTGATGATGTACTTCACCACAGGCTTCATGAAACGCTTCTGGAAGTCGAGCGGGGTCTTTACGCCTGTAAAAGCCAGTCGTAGCAGAACATTGCGCACCCCTTTGGGCAGCCAAGGGGCAAAACCTTTCATCACGGCATTGAAATGGCGGTCGTTCAGCAATCCGTTGAACGCCTCCTGCATCTCCTCCGGCTCGTAGGGGCGTATCTCGTCAAACTGAGCCTGTTTGTTGTCTTCTATTTCCATATTCAGATGACTAAATCTTCGTTTGCAAAATTACAAGTTTTTTCTGAAATGACTATACTTTTACGAAGAAAAGTTTGGAACTGTACGGATGGAAATATAAGAAAAAACTATTGAAGTGATGGAATAATTGCAAGAGCTGCTCGTTTTTGAACTCCAAGATAAGTGGTTCTGGTGTTTTAAACGAATGACTTCACAAAAAATTCTGGCCATTATTTTTCAAATTCTGGCCAGAATTTTTTCTAAGGGCATATATACTGCAAGATAACGACGGCTGTTCTCTTGCTCAATTCAACTCGTTTCATCCGCTTAGCTTTGTTTTCCATTCGTACAGATCCAAAAGTTATACAGAACTGTGTCAACGCCGGCGGAAGCTAAAACGTAAACTGTTGATATACTGACCGTTCATCTGCCAACTCCGTGTCAAGAAGTCACAGGGACTTGACATGGGGCCTTTTTTGTCGTATCTTTGCACTCTGTAAAGAATAAACAATAACGATGATGAAAAGTAAAAGAATGATTCTGCTGATGGTGGGTTTGCTGATGTGCTTAGCAGGCTACTCAACATTTGACGAAATGCCTCCACAATTCCCCGGAGGTGAGAAGGCACTGGCGCAGTTTATCAAGAAAGAGATAAAGTACCCTGAGGAGGCCGTGAAGTATGGCGAGCAGGGGCGCGTCGTCATTGAATTTACGGTGGACGCATATGGTAATATCATCACCCCCAAAGTCCTCAGAACCGTTTCCCCGTTGTTAGACCGCGAAGCTCTGCGCATTGTCAGCAAGATGCCGCGGTGGACACCAGGGAGGAGAAACTGGATATTTGTCGACATGAAGTACATCCTACCTATCATGTTCAAACTCGACGAGTACGCTCCCAAACTGGAACAGTGGCCGTCATTCCCCGGTGGCAACATAGCACTGAGCAAATTTGTCTGGAGTGAAATGAGGTGTCTGCCCAAGGCTATGAAGCATGGCGATCAGGGAAGGGTCATTGTCCGTTTCCTGATTGACGCCAAGGGTAATGTCCTCAAGCCAAGGATTGTTAAAGGCGTTTCCCCGTCGTTTGACCGCGAGGCACTGCGCATCGTCAGGAAGATGCCGCGGTGGCAGCCCGCGAAGACGTTGGACGGCAGAACAATTGAACACTGGTGGACAATACATATCGATTTTGATTTTTTGCCAATCGGATAAGATTAGCATAACATAAACAATTAAATATCAACGAAGATGAAAAGTAGAAGTCATGTTCGCACCAAGCGGCTGAGGTCAAGCTTCTTCCCTAACCGGCTCTTCGTTGAGCGCAGCGCCTGCTCCGTACAGCAGAAGCACTGCGCTTTTTGCTGTTCGGTCTTGCCGTAGTACTGCATGATGCAATAGAAGGTTTCCTTGGGCGTCAATTCCACGGAGCCGATGATGTCGGCCAGCACAGGCTCTACGATGTGCAGTGTCTCGCTGACGGCCAGTTGCTCTCGCTTGCCCATCTGCGAGATATTTTCGTCATGCAGGATGGCATAGAGCACGTCGACGCCCTGCTTGGTGCGGACGATGTCTGCACGGACGGCAACAGGCTTTTCAGTTTGGTCAGCCTCGACAGCCATGTTCTGCATCAGCTCGTCCACCTTCTGCTCGAACGCTGCCTTCTTGCGCCGACTCCACCAGACGCCGCCGCCAACAGCAAGTATCAAAAGAACGACGACTCCGCCAAAGACGTAGCGGTCGCGGTTGCGGCCCTGCTCGTTAGCAGCCTGCTGCAGACGCACGAACTCCATCGCCTGTCCCTCCGGCAGCACCGCCATCACCATCCCGGCCTTTTCCTTCTTGTCTTCCAGGATGAAAACTAACGACAGCATGGTCAGTGCATCGGCCATCTCGGCCGAGTCACGCGACAGGATGGCGGCACTGTAGGCACGCTGTTCCGCCGTCCGCAAATCGTGGGCGCCCACCGCTTCCAGTGCTTCGCCGATGAGTTGTTCGGTATCCGACGTCTGAGGTAAATCCTTCGTGCAAGCAGTCGACAACAGCAGAGCGGTACCCACAAAGGCTGTGTCAAACAGTCGTCTCAAGGTTTTCATAACTTATTGGTTTTCAATATGTCCGTGTTTGCAACGCGTGTCAATCACTGGAGTCCTATTGCAGAAACCGAAAAAACACGCTATCTTTGCATCGACATACTTACCAATGTCACTGCATCTTTACAACAGTGCGGCGGCCAGCTTAGGACTGACCGCCGCACAACGTTTATTTTTCAGAACTGATTCTCGATGATATCGGTGAGCACATCCTTCATTTCAAGACCGGCGGCACGCACCTGCTGGGGAATAAAGCTGGTGGCAGTCATGCCTGGCGTGGTGTTGATCTCGAGCATCGAGATGTCGCCCTTGGGCGAGATGATATAGTCAATGCGGATGATGCCGTTGCAGTGAAGGATATCGTAGATGGCCGATGTGAGTTGCTGTGCACGCTGGGCCTGCTCCTCGGGAATGCGCGCAGGCGTAATCTCCTCTACCTGGCCGTTGTACTTCGCATCGTAGTCGAAGAACTCGTTCTTCGTAACTACCTCGGTGACGGGCAGCACAACCGACTTCTCCTTCGTCTTGTAGCAGCCCACGGTAATCTCTGTACCCTCAAGGAACGACTCGATCATCACTTCGTCGCTCTCCATCATCGCTTTGCGAAGGGCGGGAGCCAGCTGGTCGACGTTCTTCACCTTCGACACACCGAACGACGAACCGTCGCAGGCGGGCTTCACGAAACAGGGCATGCCTACGGTCTCAACGAGCTTCTGCTCGTCGAGCAACGACTCCTGGCCACGGCGCACCAGCACGCTCTCGGCTACCCGTACGCCATAGCCGCGAAGGTATTGGTTAAGCACGAACTTATCGAACGTCATGGCTTCGACCAGTACGCCGCTGGTGGAGTATGGCAGGTGAATCAGATCAAAGTAGCCCTGCAGGACACCATTCTCACCAGGTGTTCCGTGAATGGTGATATAAGCATAGTCAAAAAGACGGAGTTTTCCCTCTTCGCGGAACGAGAAGTCGTTCTTGTCGATGGGAGTCAGTGTGCCGTCGGGCAGTTCAACATTCCAGTCGGTACCTTTTACATCGACGATATACACTTCATAGCGTTCTTTGTCGATGAAGGAGTAGATGCCCTGCGCTGAGCGCAAGGACACATCGTGTTCAGAAGAGTCACCACCACAAACGATGGCGATAGTACGTTTTTGCTGATTCATATATTTAATGGTTTATCAATTCACAATTCTCAATTCTCAATTTTCAACTTTTAGCCTTCTTCGCCACTTCTCGATAAGTGCCTGCAGGTCGTCAGGCCACTCGCTGCTGAAGTCCATCTGCTCACGGGTAATGGGATGGACAAAGCCCAGGGTGCGGGCATGCAGTGCCTGACGAGGACACAGTTTGAAGCAATTCTGGATGAAGGTCTTGTACGAGGCCGTACGCTCGCCGCGCAGCAGCTCCATGCCTCCGTATTTCTCGTCGGCAAAGAGTGGATGGCCTATATGCTTCATGTGGGCGCGTATCTGGTGTGTGCGGCCGGTTTCCAAACGGCACTCCACGAGTGTGGTGTAGCCGTAGCGCTCTAAGACGCGCCAGTGGGTCACGGCAGGCTTGCCTACATCGCCGCCTGCCTCGAACACCTGCATGCGCTGGCGGTCGCGCGGGTCGCGTCCGATGTTGCCTTCGATGCGGCCTTCGTCGCCCACCATGTTGCCCCATACTAAGGCATTATACGTGCGGTGGGTCTCGTGGTGGAAGAACTGCTTGCCCAGGTCGCTCTTTGCCTCGGGGGTCTTCGCCACGACAAGCAGTCCGCTGGTGTCCTTGTCTATGCGGTGGGCCAGTCCTACCTGCGGGTCGTTGGGGTCGTAGGTGGGCACGTCGCGCAGATGCCAGGCAATGGCGTTGACCAGTGTACCGTGGAAGTTGCCCACACCCGGATGTACCACCATTCCCGCTGGTTTGTTGACTACCATCAGCACGTCGTCCTCGTAGACCACTTCCAAGGGCAGTTCCTCGGGTTCGATGGTGGTGTCGTGGTGCGGACGGTCGAGCATCAATGTGATGATGTCACCAGGGCGTACCTTGTAGTTGCTTTTTACGGGTTGCCCGTTTGCATGGATGAAGCCTGCGTCGGCAGCCTGCTGGATGCGGTTGCGCGATGAGTGGGGTAGGTGTTCGGAGAGATATTTGTCGATGCGCAGGGCCACCTGACCGCGGTCTACCTCCATGCGCAGGTGCTCATAGAGCGTACCGTCGGAACGATCAGCCTCTTCGTCGTCAGCGTAGACCAGCTCGTCGTCAAGTTCCAGGTCGTCTAATTCGTCGTTCATCATTCCTCGTCCAAGTCTGGCACTTCTAAAAAGTCATCGACCTCGTCATCCTCACCACCGTCGATCATTTCGTTCATCGGGTCAAAATCATCATCGTCCTCTTCACCATAGTTGCCGCGTCCGATGACGAGGGTCAACGGCGATTCGATGGACACCATGTCGCCTGTCTGCAGGTTGCGGCCACCCGACTGGATACCATAGACCCAGTCTTTCTCACCGTCGATCACCTTCGGGTCGAGCAGACGGAAACCGATGGCTTGCAGACGGGCCTGAGCCTCGCGGTAGCTGCTGTTGTCAATCAGGTCGGGCAGGGGAAGACGTGGCGAGTGCAGGGAGTTGACGGTGACGTAGATCGTGCGGCCTGTCTTTACCAACAGACCGGCAGCAGGTAGCTGGGCCAGCACGCAGTCAGAGGGCATGCGCTTGTTGTAGCCGGAGTCGTTGACAACCATCAGCAGCCCGTTTTGCTCAAGCAGACGGCGTGCCTCCAAGCTGTTCATACCTGTCAGGTCGGGAATGCGGATGCCTTCGCCGTGGTGGGTGTAGACTCGCAGACCGTACCATACGCCAATGCACAAAAGTATGATGACAACGACCATCGCCAGCAGGTGGCCTAACAAGTAGCCGCTCTTGAACTTTCCAAAGAATTCCTTCGTGTTCATTATTCTACTGTTCAATTTTGGGACAAAGGTACAAATAAGTGAGCACAATACAAAACAAAAACCCTTTTTTTTGTTTTTATTGTCGAACGACAGTACTTTCGGCGCAAGCCAAAGGTACAAATAAGTGAGCACAATACAAAACAAAACCCCTTTTTTTTGTTTTTATTGTCGAACGACAGTACTTTCGACGTAAGTCAAAGGTACAAATAAGTGAGCCTCAGGGCATCCCATCCGCGCACGGTGGCGGTAGCAGCTCCCCTCCCTTGTAGGGGAGGGGTTGGGGGTGGGGTCAGTATCTTCCTGCCACTGAATAAGTTAGTCACCCCACCCCTGCCCCTCCCCTACAAGGGAGGGGAAAGGCTACGCAATGAATACTCCCTCGCCTCGCAAGGAATACTCCATTGCCTCGTAAGGAATACTCCATTGCCTCGCAAGGAATACTCCATTGCCTCGCAAGGAATACTCCATTGCATGGTAAGGAATACTCCATTGCATGACAAGGAATACTCCCGTGCCTTGCTAATAGCCCCTTTCAGCTACCCTAACAGCCCCTCTCAGCCCTGCTAACAGCCCCTGTCAGCTACCCTAACAGCCCCTCTCAGCCCTGCTAACAGCCCCTCTCAGACACCCTGACAGCCCCTGTTTGCCAGGCTTCGGAGCGTTAATGACAAACGAAGGGCGGCATCCATCGAGATGAATGCCGCCCTTAATGATTCAACGTTCAATAATCAATATTCAACGTTTAGTCGATGACTCAACGGATAATCACCTTCTTGCCATTGATGATGTACAGACCCTTCGTCGGGTTCAGCACACGCTGGCCGCGCAGGTTGTAGATACCCTCAATGTCGCTGCGAGTAACGGTCACGTTCTCAATACCGGTGACAACGTCCTTCTTGCCAATCACCAGCTTGGTGATGAAGAGGTTAGTGCCGGTCTGGCCACGGGTGATCTTGATGGTCTTGCTACCAACAGCTGTAGCAGGAATCTCTGTTACCGTATTGGTAATCTGGCCACCGACAGTTTCATCGATGTTGGCTTCGTCGCTATAGACAGGACCTTCGAATTCGGTTCCGGTCTCGAAGATGAAGTAGGCACTTGCCTTCTTGTCAGTAGCGTTCTTGTTGATATAGGCATCCATGGAGATAGCGCAGTCCTCTGTGATGGCTTCGTTGAGCGTGATGACCATGTGACCTGCATTGGCAGAAGCAGTCTCATCGTTGATGTTAGCCTTCTTACCATTCAGACAGATGGTGTAGTAGCCAGCGTTAGGATAGTTCACACGCTCACCATCACCATTGGTGTAGACAATCGTTCCACCATACTCGACTGGGGTGCCTTCGGGAGACTCCCATGAGTAGAGAATACCCTCAACAGGCTCGGGCTGGGTGCCACCCTTCTTGGTATACTTCACGTTCTTGAACGAAAGCCAGCTGACGTTGTTATCAGCAGCCACGTCGAACTTGATCTTCAGGGCACCACCCTCAGCTACAGTGCCAGTAGCGGTGTACTCCTTCAGGTACATCTGCGAAGTGCCGACCTGATCACCTGCGATAGCGACGGCCTCGCCCTCGTTCACCTGCATCGTGATGCCTGTGGCAGGAGCCTCGGCACCATTCTTAACGCGTACGCGCACCCATGCGGTAACCTCGTACTCGCCAGCCTCCAAGCCTAACAGCTCGCCAGTGATGGTGTTGGCGCCCAGCGAGTTGGCGTCGCCAGTCCAGTACTCATAGAACGGGGTCAGGAAGTTCGAACCGTCGTTGTTGCCCTCTACCGACCAGGTGTTGATGTAAGGAGTGCCCTCCACGGTCGAAGTGAAAGCCGAGAGCAGCAGGGTGGGGATGAGACCCTCGAGGCGCGAACCGTAGTTGAAGGCAGCTGCCTCAGCGTCGGTGGCGGTGCCAGCCTCGTAGGCGGCCAGTTTGGCGTTGTATTCGGTGTCAAAGGCGGTCTTGGCTTCAGCAGTGTAGAAGTTGGTCTCGTCCAGAATGGCGGCTATGGCGTCTAACTGCGACTTCATCTTGGCGTAGGCCTCAATAGAAGCGTTGGCAGCCTTCACTGCTTCGAGCAGAGCAATCACGTCGCCCGACTGCTTAGCCTCTGTAAGAGCAGCAGCGGCAGCATTGCTCATCTTACCCTCAGGAATCTCGATGTCATCGATGCTGGGCAGTGCTTCAACGAAGGTCAGACGGAAGTTGTCCACCTTGTACCAGTAGTAGCCGGCTTCGTTGAACGAACCGTCAGCGTTACCACCGTTGGCACCAATGGTGGCAGTACCGTTGGTTACATAGAACTGCATCGAACCTTCGGCAAACACACCTGCGGTAGCACTTGAGAATGCTGCACTGTGCTCACCATTGGCCAGCAGGTACAGACAGGGCTGGTTGCCTGCGGTGATGGCGTCGTTGGCCATCAAGGCCTTCAGCTCATACGTTCCATTGGGCAGGCCTGTCACGGTTTGTGTGATGGGGATACCCTGCCACCAGGTGTTGAACAGATAGTCACCATCGCAACCCTCGGTAGTGTAAGTAGCATTGCTGTTGGGCTTAACGCCAGTGTCTGAGCTGCTGCCTACAGTCCAGCCGGTCAGGTCGCCAGTCTCGAAGCTGGGGTTGGTGATGTAGCTGGTCATGTCGGAGCCAGGCTCAACAACGGGAGGCTCGGGCTCTGTCTCGGCATCGCCGATGCGGGTCAGCGTCCAGGGACCAATGACGGTGTAGTCTGATTCGGGAGTGCCAACTCGGTTGATACCAATGGTTACGTCGCCGTCGGCAGGCAGGTTGAACTCAACCTCGTTCACGTACTGACCAGCAGCGAACCAAGCCTGAACGGCAGAAGAAGAATTAGGTACGAACTTGCCATTGACAGTTACAGAACCACTGCCATTTGCATAGTCGGTATCAGAAGCACCGTCGTAGCGGTTCTGAACGGGCTGTGTGACAGTCTTCGAACCAACAGTGGCATAAAGCTGAACGAGCTTAGTAACAGCATTAGTCTGCATGGCGTCGTATTCAGCCTGTTCGTCGGCACCATAGCGATAAGCTGCCTGAGCCGTCAGCTTGTACTTACCTGCGGGCAGGCTGATGGTCTGCTTGAAGTCAAACTGAGCCTGAGTAGCAACCTTCACAATACCAGAACCGTCGATACCCTTCGTGCCGGCATCGTCGAAGCCCTTTGGATCGGTGCTTGTCAGGTTGGCATTCACAATATAGCTGGTGTAGTCGTCACCAGGCTCTTCAGCCGTAGCTTCAGCAATGAGCCAGTCTATGTTACCATTACTGGGCTGCTTGTCGGCATAACAGGGAGAACCAGCAGCTTTATCTGCTGCATTTGTACCAACGAAACGGCCTTTGGTAACGAGGTTGTTGATGCGATAAGCTCCATCAGGCATGGGTGTAAATGTCCAGGCTGCCTTCTTATCGGCAACAGCTGACATTGTCCATGCATTTCCACCAGCAAGACCTACATAGAGTGTACCATCCTCGTTAGAAAGGTAGTACTCGCCAGCATTCTCGGCTTCAATGAACTTCAGTGCGGTTGCCTTCTCAGCGATGCTGATTCCTTCCTCGGCAAGAGCCATATAGACGGGAACTTCACCATCGACACGCAGTTGGAAAGCGTATAGCTTGTCGGCAACAGGAACATTCATAGCGGGAGCGAATGTGCTGAGGAAAGCATTCAGCGTTGCAGTCGCTGTTTCAACGGCTTCCTTCGATTCGGCTGCGCTGTAGGCTGCCTGAGCAGCAGCAATGGCGTTGTTCAACGGCTCAATCTCGCTTGCGGGATAGTAGAACAAACCTTCACCAACAGCGTATGTGCTGGCCTGGGCCTGAGCTGCGGCAATAGCTGCTTCCAGCTCTGCAAGGGCTACGTCTATCTGGTCGACCTCTTCCAGCTGGAGGTGGCTTATGTAGAGGGCAGGGGTGTTGGCTGATCCGTAATTGTAGTTGCCTGTGCCGTAACCGAAGCTGATGGTCACCTTCGTGGGCTCAGCGACATTGAAGAGGATGCTGTGCGTGGTCCAGCTTGTGGCACCTTCCATCCACTCGGTGCTTTCGTCAACATACTCCGTGTCGCCGACAATCACTTTAAAGAGATTGTCGTAGGCTGCCTTTGTTGTGCCGGCATTGGTGTTCTGCACGTCGTACATAAGCTTATAGGCACCGGCGGGAAACTCAACGAACGACTCTTGAGTGAGCGAAGAGTAATTGGTTTCCCAACGGCATTCTGTGCCTAAGCAATACTCTGTGGCAAGGTGGGTCTCGTCGACTGTTGCTGCGGGGTTAGAGCCCTGCACAACATACGTGCCAATCAGACCGTAGCCATAGTCACGATATCCGTTTGAAACAACTGGTGTCCAGTGCTCAGTAGAAGCAAAGTCCGTGTTGTAGAAGTATTGACTGATAAGGTCGGTTGCAGCCTCTTCCTCTGTCTCCAGCTCCACCTTTGTGATGGTGAGGTTGCGGGCACTGATGGTAATCTTCGAGGTGGCTGCGATAGCTGCCTCGAAAGTGTACTCGAGGGTACCGGCATCGGTCAGCTCTTCCCATGCCTTGAGAGGTTCGCTGGCCTCGTCGACGAAGATGCGGACTTCGGCCGTGCGGCTGATGTCGCGCATAGGTGCTGCTGCACGAGCGTTGTCTTGGAATGCCGAACCGGCTTTCTCATAAGTGATGATGAGCTTGTCACCAACTTTCACTGCTGTGCCGGGCAAATCGATCTGCCCAAACTCATCAGTGTCGAATGTCTTGCCCTCAGACCAAAGGGTCTTCGTGACCTGTGCGGTCTCAGCGAAGGCAAAACCTGCCACAAGCACTGCTACAAACAGAGCCAAAGTGACTTTTGTCTTGTTGAAAATCTTCATAAATGTTAGTTTTTAGTTAATGAAATAGAGAAAAAGTGAGCAAATATACTACTTTTTATTTAAATGAGATGCTTTTTTGCTCTTCTTTTTATTTTTTTTAATAATAGAATGACGTATGACATGTGATCGTTCAGTGGTAACGAAAACAACCGTTAATATAGCGCGCGCGTAAAATATATATAAGGTAAAACTATTCCTGATGATTGATGTAAATCAAGAGTGATAAAAAGATGAGTGAAAAATTGAAATTTTTTCTCAAAAAGTTTTGGTAGTTCGGAAAATAGTCGTACCTTTGCATCCGCTTACGAGGGAACACCCCTTTGAGGCACTAAAGAAAGAGTTCTTTGAAAGACTTACATAGACAGAATGAA